>ENA-UOUE01000033-UOUE01000033.1-compost-metagenome-genome-assembly--contig:-NODE-33-length-91710-cov-24.449609_pt1 | contig 91710 bp, 51 predicted proteins | sample MGYA00238146_ERZ747223 | MGnify/ENA primary metagenome ERZ747223 (study PRJEB28781, sample SAMN06268865) | compost metagenome | isolation source: single cell | place: USA: California, Emeryville, Joint... | reverse complement strand
ATTATTGCTTCAAAAATATCCTATCAAAGTTATATGGATTAATATAAATTTATATTAAACTCTACGCAACGTAGTTATTTTCTCATTAAGCGTCATCATCATCAAATGCCATCCCTGTTGTTTCTCTGTCAATGATCTCGATGCCCTTCTTCAACATTTTTACCTTGGATTCGGTAGTTCTTCTCTTATTTGCTTTGTCTTCATCTTCCCTGAGGCTCATGAATTTTTCTTCATCATCAAATATTTTTGCGCTCAAGTAGATTTCGCACAGCTCTTCTTTAATTTCTGTCACCAGAGAACGCATGACTTGTTTAGGGATGGTATCGGCAACGACTTTGATGTAATTCTCTAGAAAGAGCTTCATTTTCATTCTGAAATTTTTCACTTCACCGTCCGAAACAAAGAACTCTGAAAGATTCCTTGATGTTGATGTTGATATTGGTATCGATATTGTTGGTCCTGATTGAAGTAGTCGGTTTTGATTCGATTCTTCGAGTCTCTGACTCCCTTCGATGAACTCCTGTTTAAATTCATGAGAATATGTATCCTCTTTCACACTCTACAAAGTAATTGAAATGCTTCATGAGCTCGTTGTGGCATTGTTCAACAAATATTTTCGTTAGGAGCATGATTTCTTTCTTTAAGAGGAAAATATTGCCAAAAATTTTCCCGATTGCAGCATCTAATAGCCTTTAAGTATGTTCATAGCATTTCTTAATGTAAGTTTCAGAAATTTTTCTGAGAGATTCCATGCGCTTGATAATCTGTTTGGTAAACGCCTCAAAATTGTAGAATCCTGGCAGTGATCGAGCATACGCTATTATTTCCTTTCTAATCTCATCATCGGTAAGTCTCTGGAGTTCAATTCCAAGACTTTTTTCAAGTTCCGCGCTGTGCTGATAAGCTTCCAACATTAGAAAGATTTCTCCGAGGTATTGAGCCTCTGATCCAAAGTGGGACAGTTCAAATCGCTCTTTCCCTTCGAAGTAGGCTTTTACTAGATAATTCAAGTCTCAAAGCTTTCTTCTAAAGTAGGCGGTTTTTCACCTTGGTGGGTTGGAATGGCCTCTCCGAGTCTTTTGATAATATCATTCTGTACAGCTATCCTATGTTCGATCTCTCTCTTGATATCTGGAAGCGCTTTTCTGATGCTTAAGTAGAGAAGTTCAGACAGCTTTCGAGAGAGATTAGCAGTTCCGCAGAGGTTGGTATATCTACTATAAACAGGATGATCTTTGAAAAACTCTTCTTCTATTCTTCTTGCAGCAGCAACAGGTACTCCATCATTCGGAAAAATCTGTCACTCCTTGCTTAATTCATAGATTTTGGAGACTTGAAACCGTTCAATGAGCGACAAGATAAAGAAAAGATTGTCACTATCTCCATTAATAATCGAATGAGTATTGGTTTGATTTGAAACTTTCACAATCACATCAATACTTTTGTTTGTACTGACTATAGAAGTATGGATTGCACTTGAGAATAGATATCCCATTCAAAGGCATGGAAGACGCTTTTCAAAACTTCAATAAAAATCTTCAACAAATTCAACTTGTTTCCTGCCTCCCTCAACAGTTTTCCTTTGGAGTTGTAGATCCTTTACTTAGAGTGTTTCCATCTAATTTAAAGCTCATTAATTGTTTTCATCATCTAAATCAGCAGCACTCCAATAGAATTCCATTTCGCTTTTGATCTCAATCAGCAAGTAAAGGTAGTAATATCCTTCAAGGTAGAGTCATACCATTCCTAAAATCGACTTTAGAATGCTTGACAGTCGTATCACATCAATCTCAAAAGTTTTGGATGCATAATTATCCATTTAAAAGCTTTGAATTTTTGGATTTGACCTGGGAATTGTAACTTTGGCGCTAAAAACTCTCTTGACTATAATTCTGATTTTTCACAACTATCCGCGAAGCGTAATCATAATTCCATACTGTGTCTGAATCTGCAGAATTAACATGTAAGAAATATCCAAGATTAATGTTCTATAGTTGCTTAATGGCCTCTTCATTCGTGTTCTATGTGTTCTATTATGTTAATATGTTTCTATCCTCAATATAATATTTTACATGAAAGTGAAAGTACTGGATTTTAACTTCAACTTAGACAAATCAAATCATTCTCTTCCTGCTTTACATACAGTCCATTACTTCATCGTCTAGGTCTCGAACACAATTAACACTGGATAGTTTGATATTGAACCTTCGTATACTTCGATAATATCTCCCAAAAAAATTTTCAGCGAATCTTAAAACGAATCTCTACGTTTTTTGTTCAGAAAAAGGTTTAAGCCATTAGTAACGAACCTGAAAAAAAAAAAGTTGGAATACTATCAATGTCCAATAAATACGATTGTCAGCAAAGAATCTCTTCTTCTTTCTTAATGAAGACCAGGGTCACCAAAATTGAAGTAAAGTTTGAATGTGTAACGCATTGTCTTTACAATTGCTTCTTCATTTCAGTTTTATATAAAACTGAAAATGTGAATACGAAAAATGTTGCACGTTAATAGCCTACTAAGCAATTTGCTTGTACTTTCAGTCAAATTATATGCAGTACACCTGCGATGATAAATGCAAAATTTATTTTGCCACTGAACAATATCATGATTAACTCACGGGCTATGGCACTCCTAACTAATCATCACATCACAATTTGAAAAGCCCATCTATCCTTCTCAAATCCAAGTGCCTTAGCCATCTAATCGTATTTCCTGTGTAGTTTGTGCAAAGAATTAAATAGCTTCCAAATCTTTTTTAATAAAATATCTTTATTAACTCGAGAAGTAAATTTTGAACTTCGAACAATATATGAAAACCTTCTTGACAGTTTTCACTCTTGCCTGTTTAGCTCTTTCCTTAAAGGCTGACTCAGCTAACATAGTCTTCTACCAAGCTCAATCGGCTGTGGGTTACCTGAACCAGTTTCTCAACATCTCAGCGGCGGCTGCTGGAAACATTTATTCAACCATAATTCCTGATCAACTCTGGCAGCAAGACAGCTCTCTCTCCATTGTCGACATCTCCTGCGTCGACTTCCGCGTCCTCACTCCTCCTACTGGCTCCCAAGTCAACTCATCAAACACCTCCATTGTTATTTCAACTGGAGCGACATTTTCTGCGTCCGTGATGTTCTCATTCGCAATCAACGGTAGCATCACCACCACAGGCGCCGGAACTGGTATCCTCACTGGTGTTTCTGATTATTCTCTCTACTTCGGCTCGACTGCTGGCGGACAGCCTCAACATGTGCTAAATGAACTTAATATTACCTGGGGCACCTTCGTCGTCACGACCAGCTACTCCCATAACACCAGCGATCCAGTCAATCTGAACATCAGCCAGTCCCTCACCGCCAACATGAGCACCCTTCTTAACTCGTCTATCATCAATATCCTCACGACTGCCGCAAACAACGCCTACGGAGCTCAAGACAGCGCTTGGTCCTCGGTTATGAGCTACGAATACACCTTAAGACGCTCATTCAATTGGAACAACTCATACTATTTGAGTAATCTCAACGCAACGGATATGTCCACAACCGTGACCATTAACGGCAGCATCGAAGCAACTGGCTACACAAACACCTCAGATACTAGCACAGTGAACATCCACAAGGCAGGAAAGCCAAACCAAATCGCTTACTCCTTACAAGGTTTCCAGAATTTCGTTCAATTCGCTTTCGATAACCAATACTTCAGTTGGAACTTCGACAAGGATGTTTTCCCACTGAGCACATTTGATTACACAATAAACGACCTGAGCAACTTCGCTCCAAGCATGGCCGCTCAAGCCCCAGCGAACTCCTTTGTTGAATTCACATGCGTGCCAGTGAATCCATTAAAACTGAGCTTTAACTCAACGACTAACTGGCTCAACACCGAGGTAGACGTCAATTGCGGAGTGAATATCGTTGGCGCCTCTACGTTTATTTTAAACATCACCTTTTCGGCGAATTTGGGAATTGCTCCAAGTGTTGAGTCAACTGGAACTCTCAACTTTGTAGTAGCGTCTGGATCTTATGTCAGTGGAACGGCTGCTGCCTTTGGACTTGAATTGTCAGCAAGACAGCTCACCATTCTCGAGTTCTATATCCAAGGCGCAGTGGGATCGTTACCAGGAACTTACTGTATGTTTGGATCAGGAATTCTTCTGCCTTGGACGACGTTGGTCAATTCTGACTACGCATTTGATAGCAATTGGCTTTATATTTCATCTGATTAATAATAGAGATTATCAATAATATTTCGAAAGAATCTCGTTTATGGTGAAGGTATTCATCTGAATTATTATTGAAAATTGAATAGTAAGCTAATATATTCGAAATATTGATACAGACATAACAAGAAAAAAACCTTAGAAGTCAATATCATAACCAATATTTGAAACCATCACCAGTATTCGAAGTGAGGGCTGTTGATAACCTACCTATTGTTACTGAGTTAAAAGCTTAGAGGAGGCTAACCCTTCAAATGAAATAACTAAATCAAACAACAAATTCTCTCAAACATTTTTTATAATGCATTTTTGGGAGTTTAAATTTGGATTTTCGTGTCTTGTCACAATCATTCATATTACAATTTTGAAAAAATGCATGACAATGCGGAAGTATAGTGTGAGAAAAATTTCAGAGACTGGTTTGTATCCTAGAGCTTATCGAAAATTGATTCTTAGATCACCGTTTTCTATTTTTTGGTTTTTTTTACACAGTAGAAAAACTTCGAAAGCAACGTAAACCTTAGGAATTTTGATCTTACCTTGAAAGTGAAATTACATTCTAATTTTTGTAAAGCTTGAACTGATAGACCAATAATCTACATTTTTTCTATAAACAGCAAGATGGATAACGTGTTCTAATCTTGATTAAATTTTCGATTACGTTCTATTCATTTTTTTCATTAAAGCTGCTCGATAAGCAATATGAAAGATGCGAACCGATGGATGGATGCTCAACTCTATTTCGGAAGAACAAAATTTTCTGCTATACAGTCTGTACGTCCTAATGCCAAGTTTTTCATTCTTTGAAACGTCAAAATTCTTGATCTGGAGAAGTTATAGCCTACCTTGGTCCCACATCCTTTGGACTGCTGTAAAACAGCTACATTCTACTTTGTTCTATAGATGTTTGTTCTGTTTTGTTTTGGCTTATTGCGAACGATGATATTAAAAGAGCTCACTTTTTGAAGTTGATCCACGTTTCCACCAACTCCTTCTCACTCCTAGCTACTGAACTACTTAAGTGTGCGTCTCTACGGGAAATTATCGAGTTCAAGCAAAATAATCCAGAATAAAGTCGAGGAATCTCTTGCGGAAATTTTAGCAAGCCAGAAAACCCTGCTTCTAAATAATTAAATAAAAAAATACTGAAATTTTTTCCAAACCAGTTTTTCCCATAAACTATTTCCTGAAATTAGAATTTCTCAGCGAAATTCTCTTAGTCCTTCATTTTGGTCGTTTCCCCAGCTTCTCTACTCAAAGGTTACCTCCTCTGCTTGAGGAATTAATATTTGCAAATTTGATACTCAACAGCATCTGTGGAGCAAGAAATGTTAGAGGCTTTAATCTTTCTTGTGTTAGCCTCTGAGATGTTAAAAGCGATTCTACTCAGACTTCTTTTTATTGTGGACTAACCTTTGAAGAATATGTTGAGCAATTGAGTTTTCATTCAAAAACTGTTGAATTCTTTTCAAAATTTCACTTTCGGCACATATTGTAGCTCCAATAATCCAGAGCTGGTGATAAGAGCGGCTCTAGGCTGCTCATTTGCAAGCTTGAAAGTTTGAATATGGGTAGTATGTTGAACTCAGAAAAATTAATCCATCCTATGCAATTTAAGCCAGTGACATATGTATTCTATTTATTTGATTGTTAGGCGTCAAAATGCCCTCCGAATTTAGTTCAATATATTTAGTATCAGATAATAAAGGCTACGCCCACTGACCTCCATCAAGAGTCACGCTAGAGTGAAACTTCGCCTTCGCATTCGCATGAACACACTGAAATTTCCTCTTTTCGCCTTTTCCTAGTTTCCAATATAACGAATAGCAAATTTCGGCTCTTGATGTGTTTGAAGCCAAGTACCTTGGCGATCATTAGAGAAATTAGCAAGAGCATTTTTCGTTAGTATCCGGAACTAATCAGTAATCAAATGCTGGTTTTTAAAATTCGTTATAATTGATTGTGTTCCGAAATAATTAGATCCATGAAAATTAACGAGTTAAAAGGAACACAAATGCCTTTATTTAGCAAATGTGCTCGGAATAGAAATTGAAGAATCTTTTATTAATACAGGATAAGAAAATCATTTGTTACGAACAAATCAGAGCAAAAAACCACTTTCGTACATAAATGATCCCAGAACATAAGCTATTATTACAACAGCCCACTGACCATGACCAGCATAACTCTTCTGAAAGTAAGCCACCTGTCCTTCTGCTAGTTGACGAAGTATGTCTGTGCTTATTAGGCTCTAAAGGGAAAAAACCATCCAAGCAGTCAGGAGCTATAAGGGGAGAGTACTCCTCGAAGAAACTTAAAAAAGAGTGCATTCTAAGCGAGCTGAAGATAACAAGACAGAAATTCAAAGATTTTCAGACGATTACCGCCTCGATAACTCACATGGAGAACGAAATCAAACTCCATTATGATCGCCTTCATGACGATATATTGTTCAGGAAAATTGAGTTCCAAGAGCTGTCCAATATTACGGACCAATTTGAAAGAATTTTTCACAAGGCCCAGAGCAATTTCCGGACCTCGAAGAAAAATTGGAATGAAGAAGAAACAATTTTCCTCATTTCAGTCGTAACCTATTGGACTTTCATCAAGAAAGAAGACCATAAAAAAATTGTAAACAAAAGAGACCTTTTTGACTATTTATCATTGTTTTCTTTACTTGCCTTTCCTATTATGACTGGTCTTTAAGGAATCAATACTATACAGTCAAATTTTTACTGAAATAATTTGAACGTTTAGTTAATTTGATTCCGAAATAACCAGTTGCGATAGGTGGGTAGCGCTCTTGTTCCACCGTGGATTAATCGAACGTTTTTCTTCTATTTATCGATTGTTCTATGATATTACTTTTGCTTCCTTTTTTTAAATATCAAATTAATGTCTTTTATTCTAGTCAGATGAGAGCTGGAGAGAAATTGCAGCGGTTATCCCAAGGAGAAGCATGGAGCAAATCAAACAGAGGTGGAATAATCTTCTTAAAATTTATATCTCCAAGGATCCTTGGACGCCTGAAGAAGACAAGTTAATCGCTACGATTATTGAGTCTATGAAAGACGGAACAGATTGGAAAACCATTGCAAAAGAGCTAAATGCGCGGAATCCGACAAAAGTTTATCGATCGGCGAAGCAATGCAGAGAGCGATGGAATAATCATATTGATCCCTGCATTAATCGAGGGCCTTGGATCAAAGACCATGATCTGAAACTGGTGACTTGCTACTTAGAGATAGGTAAGAAATGGTCACAAATAGCCAAGGGATTATCAAATCGGACTGAGAACGCTGTAAAAAACCGCTGGCATAGTCTGATGAGAAGAGTGGGGTTGATTAGTAATGGATGCGCTGAAATTTCGGAAGCAGATGAGAAAGAGAAAGCCAAGCAGCTACTAAAATTGATTATGAATGGCTCAATTTATGAAAAAGGAGAAAAGGCGATGAGTGGTGAAGACCAGGAGCAGATGAGCCCTCAGGTGAAAAAAGAGGAAAATAACGAAAACGACATGGAGGAAGACGACGATAGCGAAGACGAAGAGTATGGAGAGAGCTCAGCAAATGGTGGGAAAAGCGAGGAAGGGACAGCGAACCAACAGAGCACGACGGAATCCACTGTGAATATTCATACACGTAAAAGCAGTTCGGACATTTTCAATAAGCAGCTGCAGGCGAAAAATGCGACTTCAGATATCGACCAAATGCTGGAAAAGATACGAAGAGGAAAAGAACTCTCTACTTTCCAAGGTCAGCCTGAGATAAAGATCGCTACTCATATCGAAAATCCTGAAAACCAGTTGCTTCGAAATCTGTCCTACGTTTCTAATTCCAAGCCAACACTGCAACAGTTTGGAGAATTCACGCAACCCGGTGCGTTTTTCAGTACTGGCACGGCGATGCCGCTTGAAATAAATAACATTACACCAATCGTGCAGCTAAACCAATTTGGAAATTCGGTGAATTATCAATTTCCAAGTAGTGCGCAGAATATGCATGTGCCTTATATTAATGCTCATCTTCCATTCCAAACCACTCAACCAGTCGTCAATATGGGAAGAAGTATGACGCAGATGCCCACTCCTCTTCCTTCAATCGCGAATGGATATCACCTCTATGGGTACCAGCAGCATCAGATGCCGTTTTCACATCAGATTGCTCAAACAGAAGCACGTCCTTCTGTCGCGTTCGATCTAAGAACCGGCCAGGAACTTCAACTTCGATCGCTTGGTGAGCTGGATGCTGGTGGGAGAAACAGAGGTGGATTAAGTCCAAATGAGACGAGAATGCAGCCTGATGTGAATTTAAAAGTGAGAAGGTTCCTTCCGAACTTATTCACTCCGGAAGGACTCCAACTCCAAAAGAATCGATATCAATTCGCTATTGTGGATAAAGAGGAAAATGGAGTGTTTTTCCTTGATCCTGTCAGCGCAAACAGCTTGAATTTATTGAAAGAGCTTACAAAAACCATGAACCACTAAATTAATCCATCGCATTAGACTCCGTCTAATTTACATTCTATTTCCAATAGAATCAGCTATCCGTTCTGACCTCACTTCTTTTCTATTAGTTTTCAAGCCAGGAATATCTTTTTTGTGGTACAGTTAGCTTGTTTTTTTGAGAATACCACTGTTTTGGTCTTATGTACTTAATTTTGTTACCTATAAAAATACCGATCGAGTGTAAAGTAACTCTGTGAATTTTATTCGAAACCCAACAAACTGACCTCTCTCTTTTCCCCTTAGAACTCAGCTTAATGAAAACTTAAGAGAGTTTTACAACAGTGCTTTACACTGAGGTATTAGTAAAAGGAACTTTCCACAATTGGAAAATTGGCAGTGGAATTAATTTTTAAAGTTTTAGATTGTGTTCCTTCTAATCGAAAAGTCTCTAAAAAGTCTTGGTTTCACTTCACTGTTGGTGCTCACTGACTAGAAATCAAATAGGAACACAAGGTGTCATAAGTCAAAAATCCTCGCTTTATTTTCGCCGGCACTAATTCTTTCGGAACACATATAATTCTAAATAAACAATAGAATATATTAGGATGGTATCGCGTATAAGTTTGGGCCATTATTGGGGCTGAGAGTGAGAAGGTATGCGCGGGACCCCTCAACTTTCGAGGTGAAACAGCTTATGAGAGACCATGGTTAAGAGCGAGTGACCCATTACTTTGGAATGCGATAGAATTATTGGTTTCTAAATCCAGTAGAGGAAAAATCCTATGAGGTCAACAATAGCGTGTTTTAGCTTTATTAATATCAAATTCTTCTTAGCTAGCACATTATTCCCCACTAACGCAATTGATTTATTTTGAAGCAATAGAACTTTGAGAAGAAGCGGCATATTGTGTCCGGTTTTCTTATAAAATTTCAGTTTATTTAATCAGATAAAAAAATAATTAAAGGTTATTGTTTTACATAAACAAGCTTGAAAAATATTTAAAATGTATCCGGGAGAAAACCCTCTACTCAATCTCCTTAACCCTACTAACGCGACAGAATCGAAAGAAAATGGCCAAATGCCTGTTCTGAACCCAATCGAATTGCTGAATTTTTTCTCTAATCGAGCAATAATAGAGCGCTTATACCAAATTCGCATAAATTTAGAAGCTCAGGTAATTACAGACATTTTCCCTTCGAATATCATTATTAATCATAACCAGGTCCTCTCCTTGCAGAATGATATCCAAACAATGGATACACAGCTCAAAGAAAAAAAGAAGCTTTTATCGAAAAAGCAATCTACTCCAGATGGCGTGAAGAATGACCCTCACGAGGAGAAGTCTGAAAATACTGAAAAGAGAACGAGGCGAAAAGCACGTGATGTAGAGCGCTCTCATGTATGTCCAGTTACAAGTTGCAATAAATCCTATGGGTATTATCATCCACACTTTCACGTCTGATCTGCTATTATTATTAGTTCAGGAGCCTCGCTATATCTCCATATAAGACTGAAGCATTCGACATCAGATTTGCAGCAGTACAAGGAAAATTGTGTTAAAACCAAGAAACTGAGTGATGAAGCTTCAACTCAAGGGGCCTGAATAGCTTCAATATTAAAATATACCCGAAGTCTCATGTTATAATTGAAGTTAATCTCAGATAAGAATGTAAAATTAGAGTGATTCCAATAATGTTTGCCTTATATATATATCTCTTTTCTATACATCTATATCTATAATTCAAGTGCCCTAATAACTTGTAAAGCCATTCTTTTTTTATGCGCAAATAGCGCATAGCATATTATTCTTTATTTCAGCTAAAACAATTACATCCGTATGATCATTGAGAGAGAGATTCTGATGCGATGTAAAGCAGTTTCTTGAATTTTGATTCTGTTTTTCAAAAAAGAGAACAATAATTTTAAATTTGAATACTCAGTTATTCTTAGAAAGGACTGCGATAAGAGTGGATTACCAAGAGAAAAGTGGAATGTCGGAAGATTCAGCTAACGTCGATATTGATTTGAATGAAAAATTAGAGAAAAAGAAGCTCATTGAGGAAATACTGTCCCTTGAAAGCAAAGTACTCGCTTTGTCTGAGCATTCAGAGTTACTTCGGGAACAGCAAAGCAAAATCCGTTCAGAAAACAGTATTTACGCAGCCTATGTCGAGGATTTAGAAGAAAGGATTCACAAAATTAATCCAAAGGCCTTGGAAAATATGTCTTAATTCCATTTTTATTCTCTTTTAGTTGTACTTGAACTGCTATTTGGTTTTCTGTTTAAACAAAGTTGGATGGATCTATAATATCTCTTTTTCATTTGTATTGTCTTCACTATGATGATTTTTCAAACACCTAGAAAATGAAAAATTCCATTTATTTTATGTCAGTTTCCATTGAAAACAATTCCACATCTAAAAGAAGAGAAATTTGCACTCAACTATGAGATAAAGTTATATAACAAACAAACTAACTGAAGATCCTTAAAAAGAGAATTTACATTTAAATTCACATGATATATCGATGCTCAAGTACATTATTTGAGGTCCTTTTTACAGTTTTATGAACGGGACTATGGAATGAATTTGATTTCCTTTCTGCCATAATTTCCTTGATTATTTCCTTTTTCACGTTCTTTGCAGGAGTGTTTTTCACTAATTTCGGTGATGTTATCTGGGGTAGGGTTTTTTCATCAGGAATATCCACTCCCAGGTGACGACGTTCCTTTTGTCCTTTGAGTATCTTTCCGATTTTAACGGACTCTTTCATTGCAAATGTAAGCTGTAATGGGCCGTCTGGTCTCAAGATCGTTTTATAGAGGGTTGACAATTGCAATTTAGAATTAAAGCCGTCTTGGTGGTCCCAATTTTGTTGTGAAGACCTCATTTCAAATCCCTTCGAAGATGTCGTTCTATGTAAGCGCCCTTCTCTTGAGCATCGTATTGGACTTGTAAGCTGACTGAACGGATGGGGCCCCTCAATTCCTCCTCCAAGCTTCCCTTGGACGTTCTCTTCAGTATTTGGATCGTTTATTTTCAAATTTCTTCGTTGATTTAATGCTCTTGTAGGTAATGAGCGTGTTTGTGAAACCCTGCTTACATTGTCGCTCTGGTTTGCATTGTTCTGTTCAACCAAATTTTTTGGGGTGATCACTGATTTATATGTCAGAGATGTCAATGGATGAGTGGAGGGCATGGCAAAAGGTGATGAGTTCCTTTCAAGTATGATGTTTCGGTTGAGACTGCCTGAAGGGCTTGTCAAAGTTTGAGGAATAAACTCGATAGGAATCGTAGATTGATTTTTATCGAGGGATGGTGGAAATTTTTCATTACTTCCGGGAGATTCAATGGACTCCTTACGCTTCTGAGCCAATTGTCGGAGTTTTGCAGGGCTTCGGTAAGAGGCTGGAACTCGCATTGGTTGGATAAGTTGTGCTGTGTGGTTTTTTTGTGGTTCCCAAGCATGAAACTGGATTTGCTGTTGATGTGGACTCCTTATACCTGGTGTTTTGGAGTTTGCGATCTCATGGCTGGTGTCTAACCCCAGAGTTTTTACTGCGTTATTTGACAAGGATTTTATATAAGTTATCGACATTTTTATCGCACGAAATAAACGAAACTAAAAATTGGGCACATCCTTTGAGGTTAAGAGGGAGAACACAGCAAAAGCAAAGAATTGATAAATGAACGAAATTTGTAAAGACCTAGAGGAGTTTTCCATTTTTTCAAAAACTTTTTTTTTTTTTGATAATCAACTTTTCAATAATATGTTGGTAAATCTATGGTGAGAATGAAAAAAGATGGCTTATGCGATTGATTATGGTCAGAAGATTGCTAGGGATTTCTAACAAATCAAAAAGCAAAAGGCGAAATTTTCTGAATTAACTCACAAAGCCTTATTCGCTTTCAACTGAATTAAACTCTTAATTATAATATTTTTATTCCATTTAATCATAAAGATTGATTGCAGGTTTCTCATTTGAACTAGGGAAATGGTTTAGTAATACAGATCTATTTCGAAATATCACTTTTCGCTATTTCTATTATATGACATTGGTAATGGCACACTCTTCAAGCTATAAATGAATCATATTTTTGTAAAGGTAGTTATTTATTGATACATGAAAGTTAATTTCAGAAATCCAATTATGCATAGAAGCAAGTATAACCTTGAGAAGAAAAAAAATTTCACTTTCTGTGAATCACGAAAAGAGTGCTATTTTCTAAATGTTAACAAGTTGCCAGATATATTATCTAAACCAACTATTTACAAAAGCAGAGTATATTCATTCTATCACTGGTTATTTATTGAACATCCTTAGAGGATTAGCCTGATATCATTTATCGAGATAGTTACAAATAGTAATCAAAATTGCATTGCTTTTTAAAACAATTAGAGCTTGATAGTAAATATTATATTTAACACAATAGAGAGTCAGAGTGTAGCTTTCATCACTGTTCAATTGATGAGATTTTTCTCAAGCCCACGCTACGGCACAATATTTCTCAAATTAGAGAATTTACTTCTTCACAAATCACAAAGAAATCTAAATTCCTTTTACTCAAATTCGAATTAGCTTAAGTTCATTTTGCAATGATGTTTGCATCTGCAGCTGAAAAGATGGCTTACTCTCAAAAGTTTATATATATATTGACTGAATCATCATCATCAATTACTGAAATCAACTAAATTTCACAAGGTCTTCCCTTCGAAAAGTCCTAGAAGACTTCAGTGGTCGAGGCTTCAGATGAAAATTGCCTCATTTGATCTACTCTCACCTCTCAGCCTCATTTAATCACAGTAAATTTTGCTGTATGGATCGGCATAGTCTCGACCCTTCAATGTAACGAAATTGTCCTTGCACGCCGCATTTGGGACCATTGCATCCTTTTTAAAACGACGAAATAGATCAATATCTCCATTAGATAGAAATGAAATACTTGGACATGCTTTCTGGGGATATATTTTTCTGAAGCAGAAACATTGTGCGGTTGGAATGAATTCCTATAGCAAGTTTGTCCTAAGAAAGGAATGGATGACACCAAAATTTCTCTACAAAGTCTGTCAGTTAAACTCTTCGGTCTATTCATTACTCTTTTTTCGCCCTAGGGAGCATTGAACGATCTATCGAAGGCGCCATGTCTCTCTTCCGCATATTGAAATCCTCTTTATATGTTGTTTTCTCATCGAATTTAAGCTCTGTAATCACAGTTCCAGGCTGCGCTGGCATTAAGAGCCTTGCCGCGTTGGGTCCCCAGTTAACATATTGCTCCTTTATTCATAGCATTAGAAAAATATCCAGAATTTAAAGACTTTCCTACTCTATAAGCCGTGCTTGCATTCAAAGGAATATCCAATGTTAGCAGCCTAAATTGGTCTTTGGCTCGCTCCGGAGGTGGCATTTTCCAATCAACAAAGTCTTGCTATTTGAAGGTGAGAATTATGCTATAAACAGGGACATCTGAGCCAGCATCATACCTTATTTATGGTTTGAGTTTCCATTGGAAAGCTGCTTCGATGAGTGTTCCAGAGGTCAGGCTTATAGATAGGCACATCGTCTTTTAATTTGTTATTCTGAGCAAAATCAGTTTGATAAAGCGAGGCTCTTATCCCTTTGAAGTTTAGAGGCGACACTGATTCATATTTTCTTCCCATTGGGAATCTTGGCTCCCAGTTTTCCCTTGTATATCTTTTAGTAGGTTGAGGGCTCACGTCTCCTTGATTATTCTCAGTTTTGACGCTCTTCTCTGGAAGTGGAGATGTGCTTCTTTCTGGAAGAGGGGACGTGCTTCTTTCGGGAAGAGGAGATTTACTGCGTTCGTTATTCTAGAATTTTCATGAGTTACTATTTTGAATGATTAAACAGAATCACTACTTGATTTTGTTCATTGAGTCCTTCAATGAAGTTTGTAGAGGATTTTCTTTCGGTGAGTGGCTCTAATTTCATATTGCGGTTGGTAATAGGCGGCGTTATCAGAGATTGGTTTTGCGGTTCTCGAGATACGAACCTTCTGGTTCTGGGATCTCTGTAGTCTTTAAGGTAGGTCGTCACTTTCGGGTTATAGGGAGAATAGAAGTCTTCTTCTGTTACATTTTTTTCAACTAATTTGGGTGGACGGGGCTGAAGCTTGTCAAACTCCCGGCTTGCTCGAGTTGGCACACTCTTCGCACGAGTGGTCTTGGGTTTAGCGACGTAGCTTCTCTTGAAGAGCTTCTTTGCGACAGGTTTGTCTGTTTTAAACGGAGGAACAACAGAATACATTTATGATAAGGGATTCTTCGATTAAAGTTTATTAATTAAAATTAATTCCGCTGAAGTTTCTATAGAAATAAAAAATATTCATCCTGAATCTTGCAAATTGCAATCATCTGTAATATCTCTTCCTATACCTCATTTTTTCTCATATTCATGATAATCCAGTTCCTTTGGGGAAATATTAGACACTTCATACAGTATATACTGCAGTATCCTGAACAAACTGTCATAATAATTTTTTTTTATCACTAAACTGGATGATGATAAGTATCCTACTTTCGTTTCAACTCGCTGCATAGTTGCAATTCATAGGATCAGATGACCGTTTGGTTAATTTTTCCCTTTGTGTTTCATAGTCTCTGGTTCTGATCGAAATTATCTTTGAATCAAACTGTGGAGATAGTTATTGTCCACTACTAGTTCCATAATGTCACTTTTTTGAAGAACTAAAATGCATAAACTCCAACAAGATTTGTTATATTAATGAAAATTTTATTCATTCAATTTCAGACTAACATGTACTGAGAATTCTAAGATCAGATGCTAACTTCGATATGTAAGTCTCAAACTGTATCATTTTGTTAAATTTCTTTATATTTTCTCTTGAGATTTTCAATTTCTTTTACTTTCTCATGGTTAATAGCAGTAAGTCTTTCATTCTCTTGGATCACCATCCTCATTTTCAGCTGCAGATCCTCAAAAGTTTCTCTATCTATTTCCAATTCCGCACTCTTCCTCTGATTTGGTATGCCACTCAACCTTTGATTTTCGACCGCAAGCAGTGTGATCTTGTTCTCAAGCTCCTGAATTCTCGCAAAAGCATTATCATACGCACGGCTCTTGTCCTCGAGCAGACCATAGAGGCGTTCATTCTCTTGGGCTAATAGCCTCAACTTCTGATCAGTGGCGGAGTTAGAACTAGCACTTGCTCTGGCATCATAATATTGCTGCCTTAACGCATCTAATTCAGCCTGTTTGGCATTAACCAAAGAGCCCAATCTATCAATTTCAGCAAGAGCAGCCTTCAGTCTCGTTTCAGTTTCCGCAACCGAGCCTTGATTAGCACTAATGCGTCGATTTTCCTCTTCAAGATAAGCGATGCTTCTCGTCAGTCCTTGGATTTGGGCATCTTTATGATCCATTTCCGCAAGTCTGATCCTCGCCAAATCTAGCTCTTCGCTCTTTTCTCTAAGTAGCTTTGCGATGCTGAGATTTTCGTTGTTAAGTCTATCGACTTTTTTCTGTAGGTCCTCAGTTTCGTAGGATTTCAGCTTCAAAGTGTCTAATTCCCTGGTTTTTTCAGAGAGAAGAAGTGAAAGTCTTTGGTTTTCTGTGGCCAAGAGTGTGAATTTATCTCTAAGCTCATTGAGTTGGGCCTGATCCTGTTCAAGTCTTATGACCTTTTCGTTCAACTGATCAATTTCTTTGAGTTTCTCCAGGAGCTGGTTCTTCAAGCGAGAAATTTCATCAGCAGCCAGTTGACTATTTCGTTCGAACTCTTTGACGCGCAGCTCCATGAGCCCCACATCTCCAAGCATTTTTTTATATTTGTCGAGTTCTTGTGTTCTTTCATTGAGTTGCTGGGTTAGCCCCTCGTTCTCCATCACTATCAAAGAAATCTTAGTTTTTAAATCAGGAATAGAGTCGTTCAATTCCTCGAGTTCTCTGATCCTTTTTCTTAGGTCCTCCTGCTCGTGAAGTCTATTATCTGCGATTTGTCCAAGTCTTTCGTTCTCGGCCATCGCCATTTTGATCCTCATCTCTTTGTCGTCATTCGCTGCTTGAAGGCGCTGTAACTCGACCTTCGCAGAGCTGAGGTCGTGGCTCTGGCCTTCAACGGCTTCGTTCAATCTCTTGCTTTCACGAGTTAAATACTCAATTCGATCCTCGTAGCCATTAATGAGGCTGCTCTTCTTCTCATTTTCAAATTGATGCTGTCTGAGCTGCTCAACGAGCTTTTGCAATTTCTCATTTTCGGATCTCAAATGCTGCACAGTATGGCCAAGCTCATCAGCCGATCGCGCCTTATCATCTAATTCCCTCGCACGATTCGTCAGTTGCTCAATAGTCCTCACTTTCTCGCCAATAGTGTCATTCAATTTCTCATTTTCACTAGCAATGACGAATAACTTGCCTTCTAGATTCTCAAGCAATGCGATTTTTTGCTCTTGATCTCTCAGCCGTCCCAGATAGTTTTCTATTTCTTTATCTTTCGCCTGGCTCGCGTGCTTTAATCTCTCGTTTTCGTTAATCACCATTTGAACTCGAGCTTCAAACTCCCCTTGATTAATCAAACTGCCTTCTAGCTCAATAACTCTCTTTTGCAGTCCGATCACCTCTTCTTCCTTCATCTTCAACCTCTCGCCAATCAGCTCAGCTTCTCTTTGCTTTTGATGCGCTTGGTTCTTCAAATCCTGCAATTGCAAGAGCTCTCTCTCCAACTCCAATTTCTTCTGGCCGAGTCTCTCCATATCGCCGTTCAACTGAGAATACCTCAGGCGCAGATTTTCAGCCTCTTGAGCTGACATCTTATTCTTGTGGTCCAGATCAATTGCCAACGATTTGTACTGCTCTAGCTCTTTGGAGTGAGCTTGCCACATTTCGACTTCCTGTTTCAGCTGGTTGATAACTTGGTTCGCGCGGTCATTCTCCCCGACAATCAAGCTTACTTTACTCTCAAGGTCGTGTAGTTTCTCGAGCAAGGAGTTAGATTCCTGGATTCTTTCTACCAGGTTTTGGTTAAGTCTGTCGTTTTCTTGCTGCAAGTAATTGACTCTGGAGTCTAAGTCTTTTTTCGTGAATAACTCCTGCTCGGCTTTCATCAGTCTTCCCCTAAGTTCTTCCAAAGCGAGCACTTTGTCATTCAGAACGACATCCAGTCTCTGAATTTCCTCAGTAAGCGTTTGGTTTATCTGCTCGAGCTGCGGAATCGAGCCTATGGCTTCGTCTCGCTCATAGATCTGCTTTCGCTGAGCCTCATTCTCTTGCTGTTTGTATTGCAAATGCTGACGGAGACTCTCTAACTCCTTTTGGGCCATAGCCTCACGGGCTTCTAATTCACGAACTTTTTGAGAAGCTTTGTCGTTCTCAAGCGCACGCTGTCTCCAGAGCTCGAGCTGGGTTTGGAGATCTTTTACAGCGGATTTAAGAGTTTCATTTTCGGTTTTAGTGGAAGATTGGCCACTTTGGAGCTGATACAACTGAGCCTTAAGCTCGTTTCCTTCTTGAGTTTTGGCTGCGAGGAGATCGTCTAACCTATCGACTTCCTGGCTCAAGGTTGAAATTTTGTTTTCGGAGTCTTTCAAAGCGTAAGCGTGATGCTGGGAGTCTGATAACTGAGCGCGAAGAGAGTTTACGGTCTCAATATGTCCGCCGATGATTTTTTGAAGTCTCTCGTTCTCGTTTGCAAGAGCTGAGACCTTGTTCGTCAAATCCTGGATTTGAAGCTCTCTTTGTCGTAGGAGATCTTTCTCTTTGGTCATATTGGTAATGAGCGTATTGAGATTCTTGTTTTCGGTGAGAAGGATCTCTAGTCTCTCTTCAAGGACCTTTGGTGGAGAGGCCGTGATTTTCCCGCCTTGCTTCTTGAGGATTTCGATTTCTTGTTGGAGAGTGTAGTTGACTGTGTTGAGGCGCTCAATTTCAGAGAATAAGATGACTTTATGGGCGAGTTCTCCGATTTTATCTTCGTAAGGGCCGACAGTGTTGAGGCCAGTGTGCGAATATCGCTCGGATAAAAGAGTCTGGCTGCGTTTAAGCTCTTCAAAGGCTGAGTATTTCGGATCCATTTTTAACTGCTGAAGTAATTTGCAGATAATTTGTTAATAAAAATTATCACTCAATCTAAATGAGAAAAAAAAACAAAGAGCTGATTTTCATTAAAACGATTTTATTTTTCGGAAGGATCAGGGCTAATGCCTTCAATAGTAATGATTAGAGCTTTGTGGATTGGGAGAGAGTGGCCAGGAAACGCCATTGAGTTGCAGGTCTAGATTTTATCGTGATTATGATTGAAAAAAGAGCGTTTATACAGGACAATAAAATCTATTGGAATAAGATATGTATGGGATTACGGTAATCGGCAAGTCGATGGATGGTAGTTAGTTAAATCAGGGTGTTAAAAACGTTTTACATTATCATTGAAATAAACAACAACAAAAAGCAGAGGAAAAAATTACTATGAATGTAGAGAATCATTTCCATTAGAAAATTCGAAAAAGGACTTATATCAAGCTGATGCCAACACATTAGGCATTGTTATTTGAGGGATTCGCTTGTTGGACATTTGGCAATTGTATGTGGATATGGGCGCTTTGAATGGCGTCTGGAGAATTATTAGAGACCTCCTCAGCGACCTGGAGCCCATCATCGTCAGGTTGGCTCTAAAAATACGAATAAATGAAATCAGGAATCATTCTTCCTATACAGTAGTATTTACCTGCTGAGGGTTGCCAATGTCTGCTGCAAAAAGCTCGTCATTAGATCTATAATTCTCCTGTACTACTACATTATCTTCAGTATCGCTATTGCTTGCTCTAATTTTTCATTGAAATTAAAGCCAGGTAGTTATTATCAATAAACCTGAAGCAGCTCATCAACTTGCTTTTCTTTTTCTGAATCGTGAAGTTAAGCATGGTACGGCCGATTTGCACAGAGACATCCTTCCAATCTCCAGCGAGTTTCAGCGGGCCTGGAAGTTGCACCAAGGTTCCGAACTTCGAATTATTGTCCTCGAGATAGAAGTTCCCTTTCTCGAGTTTGATTATGCCATGATATCTTGAAACTGAAATATCGGTAATTCTAATATCGCTGTCATGCCCTCTTCCCTAATAACATTGACCAGAGAATAAAACACTGCCCCACGAAGCGAGAGATACCAAACGAATATTAGTTTTTGTTGCCATGTTTATAATATGAACGCCCCGAGGAGCATTTTGGTCACGATGGAGAATTTCCAACATTAAGTAGGCTGAATCTGGTCGCGGAATGTCTATTAAATCGTATTTTTTCCCACTATGCTGGCATTGGTCTGAAAAAATCCAATAATTGATAAATGCTCCACACAAATTGCATTTATTTATTTACTTGGATAAGGGCATTTGCAAAGTTCGCACTCAAATGATTTCCAGTGATAAGAGATTGCCGATCCTGTCTGTTTAGACTGTAGCCGGCTTTTCAACCAATGCTGCAAGCATTTTATATGCACGTGTGCCATCGTACCCGTACATTTACAAGGACTGACAAACGGATTCTCAACGTCCTCATCTTCGCCCAAGCAAATTCTGCAATTGAACGTTTGACTCGGGGTCTTTGTTTCCCCTTTACTCGATTTCTTTTTCGATACCTCTTCTAAATTCACCCTAGTAGGATCATCCTCCTTGAGAATTCATTTGGTAATTGTCAGCAAAATATGATTAAATTGAGCTCTTTACTGCTTTGGTTGATGCTTTCTTATTAATAGCAGGTCCCAGCCCGCCTCTCATTTCTTTAATACGAAATTTAACTCTTCCCAGTTTGATTAAGTCGCCTTCTTCTAGTTTATACCCCTTAAATTCAAATAATGCCTTTCAGATTGAGTTATTCATTATTTGTCTACGATTCTATTCGCATTGGCCGTTTTAAGCGATTTGACCACCACCCAAATTCCATCATCTCCACTTTTACTGTTCTCAGGCTCAGGAGACTCTTTTGGCTTTGATTTGCACTCTTGGATCCAAAAATGTCCGTCTTTATAGACCAATTGAGCCAACTCTTTTTCAGAACTTATATTGTTTGACGTCGGCATTCTTCCATTATCATCCTGAGAGCTCTGAAAAAAATATTTTAGTCTCAAAGCAGAGGGTTCTAGACTCACATTTTCCTTTGCGAGGTGAATATCGTGCCCTGTTCTCACTATCCTGCCTAAAACAATGATCGCATGGGTTCTCAGCAAGGAAATTACCTGGAACTGACGTTCGAATCGCTCTTCTTGTGACTGTTTTGCTTTCGTAATCGAAAAGGCCATGGGATTCACGCATCCAAGTTGAAGATCTGATGAGAAGTCTACAAAATGATATCGAGTGTGCTTAGTAGAGGAGATTACTGCATTTTGCTATTGGCTTTTGGGACGGACTTGTTGGGATTTTCATTTGACGAACTATGAGAATTTCCCATAAGAAACGATAACTTCGAAGGTAAGGCAAAATTTTCTTTTTATTAATTCACTGAAATATTTCTCTGCCTTGTCTGTTTAATTCTCAGTATTAGCCATCGTTATACTGAAATGAGAATTGATTCTCATGTTTATTGAAATTTGTGAAATTGAAGACATATTAACTTGGATTCAAAAATCAAAATTAGGTAGTCTGAGAAATTGGGAAAAAATAGAATCCATAACGAAGATGTCGGCTTAATTTTGATTACTCGCAAATGATCTTCTTGAAGTAAAATAGAGTTGAATAGTAACTTGATAGCTGATATTCTTCCAATATTAAAAATGAAATCAATGTTCTTTATTCTAATTTGGAGATTCAATGTGCATTCTGCGGACGGAAATGTTTTCGAAATTGCAGTGAGAGAAGAATGGTTTAGCTTTTCATTTTGGATAGAATCTACGATTTATTTTAAAAAGTCATTCTTCTCACTTGAGTGTAATTGGAAACCGCTCTTTAAATTGTTTCAGCCGATAAAATCTGTTTTATTTTTTGGAAAGTATGGATGTTCTATAGCTAGCTCATGTTATGACATCTATTCATACTACAATTTAGATTCTCTTTCCATCGTATTTTGTTTTGTTTTTTTTATTAGCTAATTTTTCGTTGCATTGATTTCAAAATCAAATTTAATTTTCTTATTTCAAATTACGATTATTCGAAGTTCAGTCTTGCCTATATATTTTTGATATCATATGAATCCATGTGTGCTTCTCAATACTCATTACATGAATACCATAGCAACATTTTTTATGATTCTGTCGAGACCAATAAAACCGTACCTTTTACTTTTCCTTTCTCTCTCTCTAAACTTTTTACAATTATTATTCACCTGCAATTTGGAAATCAAATTCCTGCAATGAAATTTTCAAAACATTCTCTGATTTCAAAAAATACCTTTCCCTAAAACAAAGCGGTCAATTCTATCATCAATACCAGTACTTGAACTTTGCTACCCTCAAATATGGTGTTTTATTTTGAGATCTTAAAATATGATTATAAAATTCAGATTGTTTAATTCCTTAAATTTATTCTACTCAAGTTGAGTATTTTTCTTTTAATACATTGAAGTGATATAGCAGTTGTGGACATGTTGGGTGTAATACGTCTCTTCTTCTACTATAACTTTAGTTCTTCAGTCTGGAAATAGCTTGTATTTGAAAGGGTACATCTGAAACAAAATTGTTGATTTACTGAGTAATTGTGTTAAACAAATGCTTTGTAGATTTGCTATTCTATAGCATTATTGCTGGGTTGAGTTTGAATTCAAAGGTATTCTCTACGTCCTTTGAATTTCTTTGGCCAAGTTAATCACTGTCATCCCATTATTTGATTCATATTTGTTCATTGTATTTATGATGTTCGAAGTATCTTATGTGTCATACTTTTCTATTTGTGTTTCGCTCGGTGAATCTTATTTATGGAGCAGCTAGTTGATTAATTTTTAGATTTTAAGCTCTGCCTCTGCAAATTGCTTCTTGCTGAATTATCCCTACAAACTTCACTTCGTTTCAGCTATTTAATATTTGTCGCTTCTTTTTATCTGAACATCACATTGAGTCACATTACGTTGGAGAAGTTACAAATTAAGTTATCTTCAAAATATTTTATTAAAGGCAGAATATCTGATCGACATAGAGCTTCTATTGATGTCACTCTGATCTCTATCCAGCTCTACCTCTTCCTCCTCCTTCCTTCAGCATGCTCTCACATTCTAATTCTTGAAGTATCTATTATTTGTTGATCCGCTTTTTCCTGCCATTTTGTTCTATCAAACTCTTGCGATTCTCGAATTCGTAAGTTGAGCTCCTCCAACGAGAAGCTAAGCCTGGATATTCAACCAATTTCGTTGTTTAACCAATTTCTCTGTTGAAAGAACCCTATGTTCGCGCAAATAAGATTAAATGATATAATTAGCAGTTACCTCACATAAAATAAAAAAATGAATCGCGGAGTGAGTCCTGGACAATCTCCAACCAAGTCCAAAAAATGTTTCCAAGATCACATTTATTATGGAAAGTTTAGCAGTCCGAAACCTTCTACAACGGCGAATACAAACCGTCCTAGCTACACACAGCAGTCAGAAGCAAAAGGATCATTGTTGTAACAATTTATCTCTCACTACTTTTGCCTAATCTCCGATCTAAGAGAAAAGCTACTCAGTCCACAAAATAAAGGTAATTGTGATCTAAACACTTCATCCAATCGTTTCATTTCAAGAGCAAGTCCTCAATAACCAAATACGAATTGAAAGAAAGACAATAAGCCAACACGGTTCAAGAGACAGCACACCAAACGCTGCTCTAAACAGATCTAGCAGCAATTATAGCCGAAAAGATTTATTAGCTCACAATCCTCAACAACCAGTCGAGGTAATTCTTTATCGGCTAATGCATAAACAATTCCTTTCAAGAGTTATAAGCCACTGTACAGGAGAGTGGATACCTCAGGCTATGGCGCACAAGTAAGCACATTCGATCAATGAAATGATAGAGATTTTATAAAACTAGTCTCCTAAAACGAATAGATCAGCCATAAAGGGAATCGGAATGATAGCACCAGTGGATAATGGCTTTAATATATTCAATCCGAAGCCTGAAGAGAAAAAGCCGGAGTGGGACTATTACGTTGAGCATTGTTAATCTCATTTATGACGTTAGGGGCAAAAAGATAATGGAGCCTCGAGGACCATCTCCTTGCAAGGACGAATACACTCGCAGATATTTAAAATCAGTTCCGACTCAGCCAAGAAGCACATCCAATCCTATTACGGAAGGTGATGCAAGTTATAACCGACCAACCCGAGGATGTGGTGAGCAGAAAGTGTCAAATAATTATAAAGAAGAGAATGATAAACGCTATCTAAGACCAGCAGACCGCGGAAATAGCCAGCAGTCTCCTCGAAGGTATATCGCAATGAGAGTCTCTTAGAAAATGTGTATGTGTTTTGTTTTTTTTTTAATAGACGCCAAGAAACAGCCGTCGGGAAACTTCTCTCTGGTCAAGCGCCGCCTCGTTCAAATAGTTATCAAAGTTATAGTGCGAGCCAAAAAGGGCAGCTCGTGGATCTCTTGAATTATGAGTATGCCCCGGCTAGCTTTAGAAAAACAGTAAGTGTGAAGTCTGGCTGCGGAGTTGTATCATATTTTGTTTAGGATGAGTCAAATAAATGTAACAATGTTCCAGCTCAGGAATTGAAAGCGTATTTAAGCACGAGAGACACGAGATATGCTCATCGAAATGCGATTTGGGACTAAAAACAGTATTTGGTTTGGAACCCTTAAATAGTTACTTTTCAACTGTTTTTTCTTTAAGAAATCAAGCAAATGATAGGTTGCGATTCAAATCTTCACAAATTTATTGAATCAAAGATTTGCAATTTCATTTTATCATCATAACAAAAAACTACAAATTGTCTTTTTTCTTGAAAGCGAAATGAGATTGAATTCATCACCAGCAGAGGAGAAGAGATGCTAAGTACTGGCGGTATTATTTAATTTTGGAATTATAACCATTGAAATTGTAGGAAATGGCTTGCTGCAGACAGTATTTAAAGAGCATTTATATTTTGATTAAATACTTTGATTCCTTTTAATTGATTAGCAACGTTCTAGTAAGTAGACAACAAGACATTTTTGATCACACCTCTCAAAAAAATATGACTTTTGACAGTCTCTAAACCATGCCGCTGCAATATTCAGACACGATCGCAGTGATATAATAGATTTAATAGGACAATACGTTGAAACGCCAATAGCATTAATCCTGACTCCAATAAAAATCTTCAATGCTGCCCTCATACTTCCTCCATGGTTTTTATTAGACGATCAAGGGCAAAACGACATCTGTCCTTTATAACTTAACCACAGCCCAAAAACGATCCATAAATTTTCCATTTATTCATTCCCATACTAATTGCTTTGTGTTGATTTTTCGAAGCGGTTCTATAGAAATTATTTGAAACTGCAGCTGATCGATCTCCTCGTAGACCTTTCTTCCGAAAGAGTTGATTTCGCCTTAGAATTCTACTCATGAATTAAATTGTTGGAGCGCTGTCTTCGAATGATAAAATAAACTAATTAAACAAGATGTACCGCAGAAAAAAGAGCACCTCTGTCTCCTCCTGCCTGCTCGATCCTGAAGAGCGTGCCAAAATCACCGTCGGAGACAAATTCTTCCGATATGGACTTCCAATCGAGATGTACGTCGACCAAGACGAGATGGGAGACTTTACATGCGAAATTTGTTTCGGAGTCTATAAGGACCCATTGGAATTGGTCCCCTGTAATCACGCCTTCTGCAAAAACTGCGTGTCTGAATTCAAGCAAAAATCCCAAGAGAATCAACAGAAGCCAACCTGCCCTAAATGCAGAAAAGATTATTTTTTTGAGCACAACCTAGAAGATCTGAAACAAGTTATCGATAACCAAAAAGTTTACTGCCCTTTGAAAGTGATCAAAGGCAAAACATGCTCATGGGTCGGGAAAATGGCAGAAATTGAAAGCCATATGAATAAAGATTGCGAATTCTGCCCAGGGAAATGCGATTGCGGACAAATCATGGAGAGATATTTGTACAATTCGCCTGATTATCAATGTGAGTGTCCGGAGCTGCCTTGCGACTTTTGTGGGTTTAAGCTCTCATTGAGATTGATGGAGGTATTTCGCTTCATGGATTCAAAAGCAACTAACCTTCCATAGAAACATATAGACCAATGTGATGAAGCTATTTTTACGCATACATGCGGCGAACTCATAAGGAGGAAAGATTTGAAGCTGCATGAGTTAAATTATTGCACGGCTTATGACCCGCTTGTCCCCTGCCCTTATTATAACCAAGGATGCACTGAAAAAGTAAATAATAATGAAGATTTTTGTCTCTAATTAAGCTGTAAGATTCCCAAGTCTCAGCTCAAGCAACATGAGGAAGACTTTCGTGATTATCACAAGATGATTTCTGAATGTAAGTTAATAGAGATATGTATCAAGGGCTAACTAACTAATCTGATTTCTAGAGGCTTTCAAAGGCGCTGGGTCAAGTTCGTCAATTTTAGTTACTCTTTCAATAGAAATTTCATTGATTGTTTCATTTATTTAGATTTTAAATATATTCTATGGAGATTTACTTGCGCTCATAGAAAAATTAACTCAAACCAAACTCAGATTTGATAGCGAATTACTTTAGAAATAAGATTTGCCTGATTGCGATGACTACGGAGCTAACTTGGTTAAAAGAGAGGTCGCAATCATAGGCAGCGAGAAAATCAAAATCGTGCAAAAGAGCAGCAAGCAAGAGATGCAATATGCTCGTCGGCGATAGACTGGCCCAATGTATTGCTCCTATAATAGAATAATGATTTTGAGAGAAGCAAATGTAGTCGTTCTTACCCACATATCGAGAGGGTTCAAGCTGAATTTAACCCTGCCCATAGGAGGTGGCAAATATGGGTTTTGGTTGGGCTCGCTACGACCAGGACCGGCTGGGTATACAGGCAACCTAAACGAGATATTTTGAGAACGATCCCAGGTAAATATATATTACAGTTCCATTGGTACGAGCTCTAAAGAGTACGTAATCGAACCGCACTTTTCTTGTCGTCCCTAGAAGCAGATTACTAGGTGTGGGTGGAATATGGCTTCACCTGAAGATCACCCTTTTTAGGTCTCCTGCAGTCAATTTTGATTTTGTCGCTCTTTCCTGATCTCATCTACATTTGCATTTATTTAGTCATTCAAAAATTCAATATCATGGACTACCTTCACAGCCTGATCGTACTGGAAGGCTTCATTAGCCAGCTCCTCGAAATCGATAAAGGACTCGCAAATGTAATCATCAGGAGAAGCGAGATCCTTGTCCCAAGCCTGGAGAGCCAAAATGCTTGTGCGTGGGGGAAGAGGCAGCTTAACATTGAATAAAATTCTCCAATTGAATGAACCCTTATTTTTTGTTTCAGTCATTACAAAAGCCACTCAATATATATCAATTTACCTTTCCATTTTGGCTCCTCCAGTGCGTATCAGTCTTCGATTTCGTGCCATCTGAAAAAATTTTCAGTTAGTTTAGCATATAAGTATCATAATTTTACCGTTGAGTTTAGCAACGATATAATAATCAGATGCTCCATCGCTGTCGACCAGAGGCATGTCGTCACAGTCCCAAATAATCACTCTCAATTGAAAGTCCTATTCCAGTATTCATTCGCAATCAAAAATTCCAGCGCAGAAGAAAAATACCTTGGGTGGTTTTGGGCTGATGTCCCACTTCTTCCTCGAGGTAGTTTCTTCCATGGGGAAAATCTCAACGAATAATCTCAGAGCGCCTTGGGGGATTCGAGAAGTTGGGTTGAAAATTTCTCTTTTCTCAATTGGAACTTGCTCGAGACTTCTAAATTTCTTCGAGAACCAGCGGTCTTCAATATCAATAGTGGTTTCTCCTATCAAATCATCTCTGCTCAGGTCATCGTGGTCCATAACGGTAATCTTCAGGAGTCCGGCTCCCGGCAATTCAGTTGGGAATTCGAATAACTTATAGAATTTGGGATTAGGCTCATCGTCCTGATAATTTGCGCTATCCTGTCAACGAGGAAAATGAATTATTCGTCAAATGATTTAGAAATGTTTACATCAATAATCTTGTCTCCTAGTTGCACCTTCAGGTATGGATCTGATGCTGAATTCTCATCCTTATCTGCGAGATCGCAGCCTTCGATCACATAGCAGCGAACAGTGCATTTCGTGACTCTCAAGAAGTCGACATCCGGAATTCCTTGGATTCCATCACCGGCGTTTGTGATCTTAGCGGCTAAACTTCTCCTCTTGTTGAGGTTAGTGTCATCAATCGCTTGCTTTTCCTCCTCAGTTAGAACAGTAATCATCGCTTTAAATATTCCGACAGTCTAGAAAGTATATTTGGGATTAGTTCACACATTGAAATGCCTCCTAATAGTACTTCTGATTCTTGGAGCTTTGACATGTCTTGTTCGTGCTTTCCGAATATCTTTGAGAAGATACAATCATCATCGACGGCTGACCCTCTCTTAATTTCAATTTCATCGAAAGGAGACTGATCAACGAAATCTGTCTCTTCGAGAGGTTTGTCTACGAAATATCGATAGTGTTTTTCTTTTCTATCCTTGGTGTCGTAGCCGAGTTCGACATAGTATCTAAAAGTGTTAAATCGCGACGTTAGATAATAAGAGAGGAATTATGCACTTAGGATCAGGCTTATTTCTTTCAATCTCATAGCCCTTGATCTTCTCAATTTCATATTTGGGTCTAACGACAATCTTATCCGAAGTCAAAATGAACGTTTTCTTCTGCTGAGGGGAAGATCCCTAGGTAATGGTATTAATTTAAGGCTGAAATGAATGATAGTACTTCTAGATCGACTACATAGCCCTCCGATCCACGAGGATTCTCGTAAACTGTCGTGGTCTTCCGTTTCACGCTGCTTTCTCTCCCGAGACTTTCCGGTGGCTGCTTGACCGTGTCTCTTCTTGTCTCTCTTATTTGAATGAGTCCTTTTTCCTCCTCCTCCAAATCAATGTATTGAGTTTGTTTTTCCTCTTCCTCTTCAAAGGCACCCTCATCAGGAGCCATTATTCCTGCATCATATTATTTCAATCATGTCGAGCTTCGGAGTCGGTAAATTTTACCTCCATCCTGTGATCGTTTCTTTTCTTGTCTTTCGAGTGTGTCTTGCAAAAATATACCAAGTGGAATCGAGAAAGTTCCTAGCAACGGTTGTGCCATTCCTTGCAGATAGAAATCATAAACACAACACTATTATATAGCCGGGATTAAATCAAATTGAAGAAATCAACTTACGCTTAGAGCTGGACAGTAGAAAGGATCATTGGGTAAATCAACCTCCAAGCTAACCAAGATTATTCAGTTGCGAGTTAATGATAGAATTTACTTGATAATGGTGAGGATGTTAGCGTTTGGTCCTGTCTCCTTAGGTTGAGTCTTTGTATCTTTCTTATTATCGATTTCTCTTCTCTTTTTCGCTGGACGCAGCGAATTTAGATCAAATCTGATGTATGGCTTCTTCACATCGAACACACCAAGACTCTTAAGCCCTCTCAAACCGAGGACCTTCATATTCAAATAGTATCTTTTTGTTGGTGGGTCAATCTCTCCGTAGGGAATAGACTGCATAGTGGCTGGATAAACATTCATAGAAACCAGGATACTGCCGCTGTCCCGTTCCAATGTACCTAAGTACTCATGTAACAAACTTCTGGGGATGGAAATATTTACCATATTTCAGCGAATACCATCGCGGTTGAGCTGGTCGACTCAGGTTGAACATAGTCTCATCGATTGTAAACACGGTGCTTCCCAGATAGTCAGCTTGAACTCCATCTCCATCCCAATCCCACATTGAACATAGGAAAGGTGGACACTGATCAATATTGTCAAAGCTTGCACGAAACTCCATTCTAAAATTCCAAATCTAGCATAAGGCCAAAGATTAGTACAATATGTATGGAAGTTAGATTGATACAGGGTTAAGTGTTCTATCAATTCTGTTGGATTTGAAGATATAGCCGTTGAAATAGATTTCACAGATGGGATCTGAGCTCCCATTATCATCCGCTGGGATGAGATCTCTTGCTTGATAAAGATTTACAATGATCTTCCATTCCTTCATTTTCGTTTTCTTCACTAATTGCTTATTCCAACCCCCGACCGAGAGATCAATGCTTGGATTCATCTTGTGGATCCATATTCTCAACTGAACGAATCTCAATGTCACGCAAGCGCTAGCCAAGAGAAATTACCTTTACGACGCCGGCCAAGTGATCTTTGATCTTAGAGACAGATTTGTCAATCTTGAAATAGATCGTTTCTGGTCGGCACTCTTGGTTGAGGAAGTATGTTGAAGGGAATCTTGCAAAGCTGAAATGCTTATCTTCAGCGTCAAGAAGCCAAATGATAACGTCTGGAAGCTATTAAATATTTAGGAATAGTTGTATCATAGAGCAGCTTTAAAGTTTACGCCTTCATATGAGTCATGAGGGAAGACAGCCGTAATAGGGTTCAGAGTCGAAAACCATTCGCACATTCTCCCTTTAGGGACATTCTTAAAGGTTATGGGTTTATGCAAAGAAAAGACTCAGTTTTTTGCTTACCACAAATTTTGTGCCAGTTGTCAAATTTGCCCATCTAATTTGAAGAGCATAATCTTTGCCATTCGCTGGAAGATTCATCGCCCAGTAGGCTTCAGCTCGCAGTTCATATCTGGTCGTTGGGAAGTGGTTCAGAGCGTTCACTGTTTGAAGATCTGTCACATCAACCACTCTGGCCTGTGTGTCTTTGTTCTCTTTCAACGTTATATTCATCAGCACTCTTCCGCCCCAATAAGAAGCTAAATGAAGAAAATGTAAGCTCTGGGAAGGAGATAAATTATGCAAAGCTACCGAGCTCAGGGATTTGGTTCATGAGGTCGCTATATTTTCCGCTGCCTGTAAGCGGAGAGCAGTAGAAATTCAAATAGCGGAAGTCCTTATAACGGCCTTCTTTAATGTCATTCAGCGAAATTTCACAGGATCCTATCAGCTCGCTTCTGACCTGATCACTGTCGTAAATCTGAATTTGGACATTATCTGCGACTGAAGGCAATTGAACTGGAATCTAATTTCGTTTTCCGAGCGCGTTATCATGGAAGAGGATGGTAATTTTATCTTACATAGACCACTTGCTGCCAAACTGGGTTCATGTCTTGCTTGATGACCTTCGTGAAAAACTCAATTCCTGCGAAATAGACTCTCACATAAGGATCAACGGTTCCGAATTGATCCATTTTTTTGATCTCCTGACCCTTGAATAGCGTCACTGCAAGTTGATAGAGCTTGATGTTCAAGAAAGGAGGCACTAAGACTTTAGTAGGGTCGAAATTGCTGCCCAGCTCTTCTATTTTCAGCGGGATCTAAAGAAATTAGTGGGATTTCTGAGTTGAAAGTGTACCGCTGCGTCTCCTTGTGTAATGATAGAGACAGAATATTTGATAAATCCAAGGATTTTCTCATAATCTTTGTCTAAGTTCGCAAGAGCAGACCATCTATGAAATATGGTATGCTTCTCATGAGCGTAAACACTCGGGAAATCGATCTCAATTAACCCTGAAAAAACTCTCTTTGCAAATTAGCATCACATTAACCATTACCCAGCTTAGAGTCCGACCCAATAGTTCTATGGTTGGCCACGGTGATTTTAATCTTTTCTTTTTCAAGTTGCTCTAGGTGCTTAAATTTGGAATTTAAGGATCAATCTATCCATCATTGAAGTACTTCAATAACGCCCTCAAAGAAGTAATGGTCTGCCCATACACTAGCTGAGGAGCCTTTCTTCACCTTTGAATATCTGGTTTTCCCAAGGCATTCGACCTTAATAATTGCATCTACAACTCCTCTGAAAAGAGAATGATAGGTAATGAATCGACTTGTTGTTTACTCAGGGTCTGTAGGATGCACCAGTCCTCTTGTCTCTTCGATGAAAACCTAGGAATTTTCTGTTTGATTTGACCGATGAAAAGGAGAGTACGTGGATCATGTATTCTCCAGGTTTCATTCTTTCATATTTTGACTCGAGTTTAACATTGCCTCCTTTCAGGTCTTGTTGAAAAACTTCGTCACTCTCATTAGGTTTGTCCTGTGAGGATTTTGCCTTTATTTGAGAAGTTGCTGGAGACTTGCTCATGAATTGGAGGCTAAGACTAAGGAAGTTTTATTTGATGTATTGAATTGATTTGGAGCGAAATCTTGTTTAAATCCTTCCACTGAGTTGAAATTAAAAAACAATAAAAGCTGAATTACAAATTTGTTGAATTGTTACTCAGGAATTTGTTCTTGATGGAACTCACACTGCCATCGGTTTTTTATACCCATCCTCAGTATTTGAAAATGAGATATTCATATCGAATTGTAACGGGTCACTGAGGATCTAATTCTTTGGATTTACCGCTTTGACTAATCTAGATAGATTTGTTGTAAACGAAACAAAGAGTTATCAAACTGATGATATTTGGCTTGTTGTAGCTTAAAATGTCATCACAGAAATGAATATAACGCAGAGTGATTTTTAAAGAAGTGGAAATAACCGAAAGTTTATACATATTCATTGCATGAAAACCTCAATTATTGAAATCTCTGGTTGGTTAGTCATAGGATTGATTAATCACGCAGTTATCTGCTCCTCTGAGAAATCAACTCGACTTCCCATGAAACTATTAAATTTTTTTCCTCAGAATTAAGAATTAGTTCTTTTGCTAAATATGGATCGATTATCACTTCACTTCATTGAGGTTAAGCATGCCCGAAAGGTTGTTGTTCAGTGAGATAAAAGTATTTTTAATAAATCTGTTGATTATGAAGCACATTATTATTTATTGGTTTGACACGCTGCTAGGAGTGACATACATCCTCAGTAAAATTTGAATACTCTTATTGACTTACGTAATTACACAAATTGCATATATAATATTGTAAGAAATCGCATCCTTACTGCGAACGTCGACGCTTCTTGATCGGTGACACCGCCTCAACACATGCCCAAAATATGATAAAAGGACCAAGGTAATACGCAATTGTGCCCCAGGTAAAATTGCCAATCAAATGATCCGACTCTGACAGCGTTTTCGTTTCCAACAGTATCATCACACCGAAGATGATCGTTCCACAGAGACACAAAAACGTGTAAAAGAACGGAATTTCTTGCACACTCCAGAAGACCATCAGCAAAATTAGCCCCGGCACATAAATCGCGATGCCGCCGTTAAACATCTCAAACCTCTTCTTCGCTCGAGACGCATACAGAGCCAAGCAAGCCACCGTGACAGTCATCATAACCAACTGCACGAAGACCAAATTTGATTCGAAAGGCTTCTTTACATAAACGCTCAGGAAGGCGAGCGCCATTGACTTGCACACAGTGAATATCAAGAATCCTACAGCGCTGATAATTTTGTACTTGGATGAGCTGGGGTAGCATCCAACGACCGAAAGCATGAAAAAGTTTATGAGGACAGGAACCCAAATCAAGTTCATATGCAGGCTAAGAAGATGCCCAAACCCGCTCTCTTGGGTATGAATAGCAGCACAGCTCAGAGATAATGATATAAGGAATTGTAGAGTCAGCAAGCCATGGGTATAGCGCACGAAACGAAGCCGTCGTTCGAAGGAAAAATCAAATACCGGTCGCTCGTGGCGGCCTTGCTGGCGAGTATCGGTTACTTCGTGGAAAGGCTCGTCGATTTCTTTCATTTTTGTGAAAATTTTCGATTTTACTGTGAAATCCGCGGATCTCGAGCAAGTTATAGCATAGCTATGGTATCCTTTCCAGAAGAATTCGTTGCCGCATACTTTTAGAAAAAGAATAAATGATTGTGCTGTTAGCGAAAGTTTATTTAACGGTAATAATAACATTTAATTAACCAAAGACTTTATTCTCTTCTAACCCCTAATATAAGCATAAGCTCTCTGGTCAAATTTCCCCCGAACAATCTTCTCTTGAGCAAATAAGACAGTATAAGGAACCCCTCTCTTGCAAGCATCACATCACGATTTTGACTTCATTATGCTAATTTTTTTTTCCTATCTCCATTTCCATATACGGTTTTATTTATTTCTTCATCCTTTCCCTTCGTTTAACGATAAACTATGATTTAGGTTAGAATATTGCGGTTACAGTACTAAAGAGAGAAAAACCTCTTCAAAACAATAGTCGTTTGATTTTTTGATCAGAGTTATTGTTGTAAACTCGTTGCCTAAGAATTCAAATGCAGACTTTAAAAAGAATGCATTTATCTCATCCTATTCATAAACAAATAATGATAAGTATGACTTTGAGTTTGTCTGTCAACAGGAACAAATATTTAAGTATTTAATGCTTTTTCACTCTTTTCTGTTTTTTTGGCTCGCAAACTTTCTCTTCTTCATCCTCATCATAGTCATTGAAAACTTTTTCTTCGAGAGGTGCTCCTTTCTTGCTCGCAACTGTGTTCAGCATAATTAGTCTGGTTTTCACCAATTTCTCCACCAACTCCGCAATCATATCCATGTTAAGAAGCATCCAAAGCATTCGAGGGAGATTCGCCTCGATAATCGCCTCTTCAAAGAGAACTTTAAGCTCTGTCTGCAGATCATCGACGCCAATGTTTATCAGTTTTTGTCTTCTCTCAAATAATCCATTCAAGAATGGCACTTCGACAGCTTCTCCCGCTATTTTTGAGATCAAGACACTAGCTTTGATCAAGCAGTTTTTCACTTGACTATCAAAGATCTTTTTGTCACTCCAAGCTAACTTTTTGAGTGCAGGCTGTAAGACTTCAGCGATGAACTGCAGCTTCTCATCGTGGAATTTTTTCTTCTTGTTTTTGATTAGGCTCTCAAACAAATACTCAGCAAAGTTGTTTAATTGCATCCGCTGCTTGAAGTAAGCCATAACATCTTGGTTTTGATCTTTGAGTTTGTCCCAGCCATCTGCTTTGTCTTGATCTGTCAATTTGCATTTTTCTCCCACTGGCTTATTAATTTCTCTTAATTTCTCTTGGAGTTTTGCAGGACAACGAATATTTTTCAGATATGTCTTGGTTGTGTAGTATTCCAGCAAATTCTTATCAATGTTATGATAAATCTTTTCCTTTCGGGTTTCTGCTGCAGATTGCTTTGAAATTGTTTCATTACTAGCAAAGATGTCCATTTTGATGCCAAACTGCTTGTTTGAAAACACCTCACCAATCGTGATATATCGGACTGTTGCAGGAAAAGGAACGAATACTTGCACGCAAGAACTCAGCTGTTGTCCTACTGCGGAGTCCATAGGGAATTCAATAAAGCCCTTCTCATTTGATCCAATTTGTATTGACTTCACTTCAGGTAATCCCATGGTATCCTGGTAATTGTCGGTTGAATTGTTCTCAAATATTTCCATTACGTTTCTTGCTTCTTCAGAGAGACTTGCTTCAGTGTTCTCAGCAGTTGTTTTTTCAGGCACATTTTGATCACTTTCTTCTTCGATTAATTTACTTTGCAGATACTCTTGATTATTGGTCTCAGCTGATGATTTTACAGGCATATTTTGAAAGATATCCTTTCCGAGGTATTTTTCTTGTATGTTTTCTTCAGGACTCAGCTCAAGATCAAAAAACTCATCGCAATTTAAAGAATTTCCATTAAAAGAATTGTTGGAGTTCGAATCCACTTTTTTGGTTTCAAACTTCGTCTGGGTCTCAGTGAGGACCAAATTTTCTTTGAGTCGTAATATGATTTCCTCGTGAGGGATGTTACGATCATTCATTTTTTAGGTTCTGATGCTATTGGTTTGCGGTTTATTTGTGAATTATTGACGCGAATAAATCACAGTGCTTTTTGAACGCTGAGTCAGTTCGGGTAGAACTAGTATAACGATTAATAGCCACGAAATCTGATTATAATTTTCTTAAGCTGAGATTTGCAGAGGATACTTTGAAGTTAATAGCGTTCTTTTGAATTAGCAAATATCTAGCCCTTTTTGAAAGTATAACAGAAAGAAATGGCTCATCGAGGGAAGGCGATATCATTTTTGATGGATGGATGCAAGCTAGAAGATTGATTGGAAATCGTCATCCTGAATAGAAACAAGAAACATCACCGAATTTTAATGTTCAAATTATACATTAAATGGCCAGAAAATGTCTAGTTGAATGTGATATAACCTTAGGATGGTCAGAAATGGCAAAGTGGTTGTGATGAGAAGCAAATAAAAGGTTTGTGAGCACACTTTGGATGAAAGGCTGAACCCAGGCATTAATATTATAAAGGAAAAAACGCTACCAAAACACTAAATTTCACGATTATTTAGGAGCAGCTGCTCATATAACCTAGTTTTGAAGAGAAGATATTTTTTGCAGTTAAGGTAATGAGGGAAATATGAAGAATATATTACAAACAGAAAATGAGCGTATCGAACTTGTATTTCAGAAGTGTGGTGTCAGCGGGGGCCGGACGCGTTAGTATTGGGTTGATAAGGCTATGATAAACTGGCGTTGGGTCAATGAGCATTTATTTTTTGACCTAGAGCAGTTATGGATTCCGCGGTGAAGCTTTGAAGGACCATTAGAATGTGTTAGAAGGCAAACCTTGTTTTGATGAAGAAAGCCAAGCCGAGAAGCTGCTTGCTTGATACAAAGGAGTACATTCACTTTGAATTTGCAAATGAACGAGTTTTCTCCACATAAGAGTAATAAGCGAAAATATCACTGACATCCATTTTATTGTTGCAGTTTTAGATCTAAGGAAGATTCTATCACATTCCCAAGGGCCTGCGGATACCACTTTCAAGCTTCTTTGATATCTATGTCAAGACATAAAGACCAAGGAGGAGGTATTTTAAGCAATGGGAAATTTGAAAGCGTTTTTTTCTCTTGGAAGCTGTTGGCAATAGAACAATAAGGCGTATTTCCAACTCAAGAAAGATTGGATAATGTAATATTATTATTGAAAGGGAAATATTCCTGTAAATCTGCAGCAAACTAAAAAGAAAACAGAGCGCATCAACAAAAAGTTATTGCATTTCCAAAATTTTAATCTTTTTACAATGAGCTGGTCTATTTCTAAATGTGATCATCTACATATCATTTGATTAACTAAGTAGCTTTCCTAATACTACTCAGCATAAGTATTGCAACAACAAAAAAAAACAGTAAATTTTCCCTCCTCAACGAAATCGACTTGTTTGCTCCAAAGTTGAGGCAGTATTCCTCAAAATGCCGACATTTTCGTGGTCTCAGACACAATAGTATTAGTTTCTTGGACAGAGAACCGGATTTAAATTAATTTACATAGGGCAAAGATGATAATAGATTGCAGGTATATATAGCTATTTACTTAAAATCAATGAGTATTAGAACCTTGCATTTCAAGATACACCTAGATGTACCCTCTCATAACCCTCTAAGATTATCTGAAAACCTATACTTTATATTCAAAGTTCTGAGGATTGCATTTAATATTTTACTTTGAGACTACTGATGGTATCAATGATGAGGGAAGTACGAAGTTTATGTCTGAAAAATTGACGGTTAATATTATTGCTCACATCAAAAGTTCAGTCGAAATTGTTGCAGAAACATTGGAATAAACTAATATCACACACTCACACGCGCGAAGATAACTTATGTAAAAAACGTAGACCCTGGCTAAGTGCTGCCTTTAGGCAGTACTTACATCTCCATTTTAACTTTTTTAATCAGCTTATTGCTCTCACCTCCATATCCATCTTCTTCTAAAACTGCATCTTCTCCCACCGCAGCATTATCATTCTCTTTTACTTCATCACTCTTCATTTGTAACCTCACAAGCCTTGTTATTATCAGCTTCTTCACCATCCTCCAAGCTTCTTGCCGATTTATTATCATCCATAGTGCCTTATGAATATTCGCCCCGACTACAGAGTACTCTATCAGATTTTCTAAGTCTTTTTCATCTTCTTTTAACCTCCCCCAATGTTTTTCCAACTGCTTCACAAAGACGCTTTCTGCTGTCGACCCTAATATGGAAGATAACCCAAGATCAGCTTTGGCTAAATATGGCTTTATTTTCTCCTCAAACGTCAAGTTGTCGTTTGAAACTAGCTGTTGCTCGTTCTCTTTCATTAAATTCAGTAATTTTTGTACTTTCTTGGTCTGCGATAGGAATTTTTTCGTTTTATTCGTGATGAAGCTTGTGAAGATATAGTTATAAAATCCCTCAGAATCAATTACGCCTTGGAAAAACTCCTCAATCCAATCGTACTCTTGTTGAATCTGCTGCCATACCATCTCCTTCTTAGCCTCTTTCAGTCTAAACTTCGCACATCCTGATGCGTTCAGTTTCCTCAATGCTGCTAGCTGAGCTTTGTTCAGCTCTTTTCTCATGGCAAGTTGTTTTTTGGTAGTAAAATACTCGAGTAAGTTCTTGTCCATGTTATGAAACAGCTTTTCTTTATACTTAAAAGGGTCAGAATTCATAGCCAAGAGCTTATTGCCATCCAAATCGGACACTTCAAGCGCAAGCTGAAAATTTTCAAGGTCATTGTCAAGAACACATACTGTGATGTTTCGCACTTTCTCTTTAAAAATTTTCGCTTGGGTGACCTCTAGACTCCCCTCTATGTGAATCTTACTAAGCAACTCGAGTAAATGTTTCGCAACAGATGACTGTGGATGAAAGGTTAGCATTAGGTTACTAGGATTTAAATTAGGATCATTTTTCGAATGGCTCTGTTTGAAGAGAGTCCCCTCTGCTTGAAGGGTTATCAAAGAAGAGCTGTCTTGTGTACTCGGACTGAGTGTAGAGTAGATCTGAGAGAGGGCACTACCATCAGTTTCATTGCCTTTTCGTTCGGTTTTGGAGGAATTAGCGGTTGATTCGCTTGACTGAGAACCGGTTTTGATTGGATCTTCCTGTTTTATTGACGCACATAGATTGATTACACTCTTTCTTGCTTCATCAGACTGAAGATTGGCTCGTTGCTCTTGGAATTTCGCGATTACAGTTTCAGAAAATACACGCTGGGGCGGATAGCAGTTTGGATTTCTCCCAATAACGTGAATACAACTGCTTAAAGGGATAAATTTTTCTGGGAATATATCTTTCATTGATAGGATCTTTATAGTTGTATCCCAATAGAGCATCTCACCACGTGGTCCAGGTTGTGGGTTATGGCGTACTATGATCGAATTTATCATTTTGAAATACAATATCTTCTTCTAGTAAGATTAAGGAATAAATTGTTTATCTCTCTACTTGCTTAATTTTGGGATTGACACATCACTTGCGGAATTATAAAAATTCGCTAGTTAATGCAAGTTTTTAACATTTAATAGAGATAATTTAAATAATTCAGGTTGAAACTCCAGTAAAGCGACCGAACATCAAAAATTCGAGGTTATAAATTCAGAATTTTTGATCTCAGATTCAAAGGGAGATTCAATAGATGCAGGTGTAGAACCCATTCAAATTAATGGCGGGGTTGATATTCTTGAGCTCGAAAAATTCAGAAATTTGTGCGAGAGATATAATGGAAGAACTAGCATCGGTAATGGATTTCAGGGGAGATCGGTTTCTTTTATAGATCTGAGATTTATCGCAGTGGGTATGAAGCGCTAAGGAAAGTTCACAATTGGCATGAAGGTTGTGATTATAGTACTTCACTCTATTATGTGTGATTGTTTGAAAATTTATCTCTAGAGCTTTTTATTTCAAATTGAGAATCGCGCAAAATTGAAATTATAATGCTTTTGTTAAAAATCTATCAGCCATTTTATCATTCGAAAGGTCTCTGCGCTTGAGTGGGTCAGAGAAATTGCTGTTGTGATAGTGAAACCAGAGAGATTGCATCAAAATTTGAGAAGTTGGAGGAATTATGCGCTCAATGTAATTACAATAAGAAGCTAATTTGAAGCTAAAATACTAAATAGGTATGAATTTTCAGTGTCTATCTCAACAAAAAAATTTTTTTCTTCAAGCCATCAGGAGAAATGTTTTGAATATGATCGTTCAGCCATATAAAGAGTTCATATACTGAAATAATAGATTCGCTATATGACAAAGTGACACAATATTTTTTGATCATGAGAAGAAACATGGAGAGATCAAGAGGAATATTTGCTAGTATATGAATTTAACAAGCTAGGAAACTGTTTTCTAGTTCCAAGCATGATCATTACTGCATTCCGATTATTATTATATCCGTCTCCGCTCAAGATCCCTAAAATAACATAATAATGCTTCAGATAACAAATATTGAATCACGTTGTTGCAAGAAAATAAAAGCTCAATTAATAAAATTAGCATAAAACTCAATTAAAACTGGCGATCAATGGAAACAAGAAGCAAGTCGAAGGACTTATCTGAAAATCGCTTTATATGCAGAACGCATGGCAAGCCCATCCAACACGTCAATTTTCGAACCGATAGGAACGAGAAAAACAAGTTCAAACTGTTTTGCGAGGAGTGTCTGAACGAAATAAACAAAATGAAATTTCGAAAGGGCGACTCAGTTGCCGGTTTTCTAAGCCAAGATAACTACCACATCTTTGACGAGTCGATTATTCAATTCAAAGAGCAGACACAACAAAAGATCCGGAACCTGAAAACCTACTCTGCCTCACTTGAAACAGCCTTTGATGAATTTATTGAAACGATCAGAGAAAAGCGGCAGCAAATTAAGGACATGATTCGCAAAGAAATGGACACTCAATCCGATCTTTTCACCCAAGCACAGTCGAATTACAAAAAATACCAGAAAAATTTTCAGGATATGCTCTCTGGTAGCACTGATGAGCGTTTACTTAACGAAACAGTCGATTTGTATGCTGAAATCGACCGCGCAATCAACCCCCACTCCACTCCTAAGGGCGAAGCGCCGGAATTCAAACGCATAGGGGAAATTTACACTAACTGTTCGAATATCATCGCAAGAAGCAAAAAATCGCTTGATGAATTATTCAACCAGTCAAACCAGAATTCAGTCGTGATGTCGGAGTCGAAACGATTGACGCTGCGCCCGATGGCGAGCATTCCCAGAGACACAAGTCCAGGGTCCTATCGATATATGCCGTCTCCTAACAGAGCAAATACAAGTCGAAATGACAGCCAAGACTTGACTAACAGAGAATCAGCGTCTCCTAACAAGTCATTCAGGACCAGGAAATTTTTGACCTCACTCCAGCGGCCATCAGCGTCGCAGACGAGGGATACTACCAACACCCATCCAGGGAATTCAACACCGACGCGTTTTTCTCAAGCGATTAACTCAAATACAAATGAGCTGTCTCCGATGTCTTCAGTTGATAATTCTAGCCCTACTCCTGGCAGCAATCTACTGAATGGAGCGAGTCCCAGGGATAACTTTAGGATCTACAGGAGAAATACGGATAGGAAAAAAACAGAGGCTTCTCTCAGTGGTTCTCCGACGCGAAAAGGCACGGAGGTAGTTTTCGACGACGAAGAGCTCAAAAGTGGGAATCAGCTCATTGACACAGCGATCAGCAGCCACATGCTTGAAACCAAAATGAAATACGTTGAAGCTATGATTTATTTATCAAATAGACAATTGCTCGTGTATGGAGGCTCAATGCGAGGGGAACAGCACTCGTCGCTGGTCTTCCACAAGATGGATTCAACTCCAAAAGTGCTGAAAACCGTCAGCGCGCACTCCCTCACCATCACTGCCCTCGCGTACCTCGGAAAGAAATTGTTCAGCTGCTCCAAGGACTGTCAAGTAAAACTCTGGGATCTCCAGGAATTTGTGCCTTTGGTAGTACTAAAACATAAATCAGCGGTGCTTGGGATTACGTTACATGAAAAGAGAAACATAGCTTTCACGTATGGGTTTTTCCAGGATATTAGGTGCTGGGATCTGAAAGATTTGAGCGATTGGTTTATTAATCTCAACAAGAACAACCACATCACGCAGCTGCATTTCATCGAGTCGAAAGAATGGCTTGTAGCTGCAAATAGTCAAGCAGGAGCCATATCAATCATTGATTTCAAATCCGGAGACACGCTTTTCGATCTTCCAGGCCAAAGCTCGGGAGGGTACGATGACATGGAGTTTGATGCCGAAAAGAACCGCTTGTTGACCGTCGGGTCTGATGGAGTGGTGAAAATCTGGAATTTCGAAACCAATGAGCCGGTGCTGGAGAGGACAATATGTTTTAAGTACCGAGGAGGGTACAATAGCACGAATAGTTTGGTGGTTGATTTTAAGGATGATATGTTGTTTCTGACAAATTCACGAAATAATTTTTGGATGGGAAAAATCTCAGAAGGAATGATGATTGGATTCTTGAACTGGATGGAGGTTGGAGTGACCAACATTCAAAAAATAATTTTTATTAAGAGAAAGCAGTGGATTCTGGCTGCTAATAAGAATAATGGTAAAATTGCTATTGTAAATGTGAAGGAAATCAAGAAGCTTACGGGGGATGCAGAGGCTGGGCCGAAGGACTAGTGAATCATATATGCAATAATATTGTAAAAGCTTTATATAAGCAAGGTTGATGCTTATAACTAAGACAACTAAACACAATTTTCAGTTACTATGTAAACATTTATCTTTTTTTCTGATTTTGAAAAAGCGCAAATTTTGTAAAAATGGTAATGGGTTGATTTCTGGAGTCTGAGCAGGGGTTTACGTTAATACTGATATCATATTACTTTCAATAATTCATGAGTATCTAAAAGAATCAAGAAGACTTTCCACTAAAGCAATTTTTTCGGTTTTAATTCGAAATTGCACACAATCAATAAACGATAAAATAAACAATGGAAGAAAACTTTGAAAGAAAGCTTGCGAACGTTGTATTGAAAGAATATGAGAGCGTACTCAAGCAAAAGTTTAAAAGTTCACACGAAGTCTTCACAACCAAAACAATTTTAGCTGCATTTATCATTGAAGACACGTCAGGTAACTGATCCTTCCCATTCTCTTTTTAACCTCATTTCTTTTATCCTAGGAGGAGAATTGAAGGTAGTAAGCATTGGCACGGGGACGAAGTCCTTAAATAAGCATTCTTATAATCCTCTTGGTACTGAAATTCATGATAGCCATGCAGAAATTGTAGCGAGAAGAGCTCTTGTTACCTTCTTTTCCAATGAAGTAATTGGGTTGCTGACAGATAAGCTTTCACTTGATAAAAGTATCCTCACGTTGAATAAAAAGAAGACGAAATTCAGACTGAAAAAACGTTATCAGCTTCATTTTTTCACAACGAAGCCACCTTGTGGAGGCTGTAGTCTTGATCTCACGCAAGGAGGTTCCGATTTCGCTTTTACAGGAGGAGCAAAAGCATTAAAAAATTTCTGGATAAGCAACGACAAGACCAAAATCGAAGAAAGGCAAAGTTCAGACTTAATGACAAAACCCTTTCGCTCCGATACGCCGGTTGAAAATCGAAGCGCTTCATTATCGTGTTCAGATAAGATTATGACTTGGAATATCCTGGGATTACAGGGAAAGATTCTCGGCCTCTTTCTGCAGCCGGTCTATATTGATTCAATTATCATTGTAGGAAATCCTGCCCATGAAAAAACTATTAAGAATGGTTTGACCTTACAAGGCAAGTTGGAACTGACAAAGGAAACTGCAGAAAATAGATGTATTTTTCATAAAGAGAAAAGGATATCAGTCAGACATAAAGTAACTTTATCCACAGCGTCCTTTAGTATAATGAACCTGAAAGGTGAATGAGCCGGTGGTGAGGATCCTGGATCAAAATGAATTTGCTGTAATGACTAAAGACACTGCTTTGCAAACATTGAGTTATGAAGCAACGAAGAAAGAGTCTAAATTGTCGACGATTTCGCTAGGGGCGTGGTGGAATGGTCAAGCAGGTCGAATCAGCGCGGAAGAAGCTGATGTAATAGTAGGTATAAAAGATCTCTTTTCGGCTTGATATAATGAAAATTAGGGACGACAGGATTGAAGCCGGGCGCTAATCCGAAGAATAGTGATAGTTTAAAATTATCGCCAGCGTTGAGCAAAGCACATCTCACGAAACAGTTTCAGAAGATGTTTGATGCACTGGGAAGTGTCTGTGAGAAGAATCTTGCGATCAATGTCTTCAAGAAAAATATTCAGAATTATTTGGATGAAACAAACGAAGGTTTGATGAAAAATGGTGTGTTTGCGGTTTCGATGAAGTATGATTCTGCCAAATATTTAAATTTCAGAGAAGTGACTATCAAGAGCAAGCTGAAAACAGTTTTTGGGCTTTGGACTCTTGAAAAGCAAAGCAAAGGCTTGGATTTAGCCTACAAGTCAGAGATAGTCACTTAAAACAGTCATTATGAACATCATAGACTAAATACTAAAAACTTCTTATATATATGTTTCATTCTCATTGTCTTCTTCTTCTCATTGATATAACTAACTGTGAATCAATCTGCACAAGTTAAATGACAAGAGAGCTTTTCTAATGTGGTTCTTAGCTCGTTTGGCTAATTCATTTCAAATTTACTTTCTCGCCATTTACAATTTTCTTGCTGAGAAAGTCTCACTGATTCATGAATGAGAATCTTTCCCAAAACTACTTTTTCGATTCCATTCGGAGGACGCTTTAGTGCTGCTTTCCCGTCAGTTTTACGAATTTAGCGTGAACTCATTCACTCGGACTGTTCAAACCATTTTTATTTTATTTTTTTTTGAGAAAAATGCTTGAATAAGACCCTCATTTGTCATTTCATAAAGTTTATCACTTAATGTACACCAATGTCTGCTGTTAATCTTTCAGACGAGAATTTCGTAGTCTGTGTTATTGCAAAATTTTGCAGAACAATCTCCAGACCCTCAAGTTCGTTATGGTTTCTCCAATGGCATTCTATCCAATAAAATAATTTATCTACTCAAGTTTAGAGAAATAAAACACCGAATAAATTATTGTAACTCGCATGAACTACAGGTCCAACTCCGATTTGCTAGAAAAATCAAACAACCCCAAAATCCATCACAGCGAACGAAGTCCTTATGTACACTCTCTTCTTACCTCTCTGTCCTAATTTTCAAACCTCTATGGTTGGCGTTTTATCACAGTTCTACAATACCAAGCCTTATGGAAATGGTACATCCTTTGCGATTTGAGCCAAAGTTAATGATACACGCACCTCTAGGCACTCAGAACGACCATCTCATCGAATATAGCAGCAAATTGTTTCACCCACAGAAAAGGACGGCGAATATCCATCAAGCGGGTTCCCCTCCTTCAACAAATATTCGAGACTATGATTCAAATCGACCAAGAGACGATCGAAATGGTAATTTCAAGCGATTTTCTCGTGTATGTTTCATTTGATTCAAAAGATTTCGACATCGTCAGAGCTAATCGTCAAGAATTTGTGCGACAACGTCAGGTATCTCAAGAAAGATATCGGAATCCCGGTAGAGACACCGATAGAGTAACAACCTTCTTGGCTAGTTGCAGTAAAATCGCCTTAGGGTTACGAATATCGACCTCAGCGGAACGCTTCTGTGGGAAACCTGAGCACCGTGCAACTTCCTCCAATTCGCCAACAAAGTCCTTACCGTTCAAGAAACGATGATTTACAGAGATATCCACAAACCTCGCGTCTTGATTACAGCGGAATGGGAGGGTCTGTCAATGAAGTATTGCCGCCAATTCAAGATCCCATGAACCGTAGCGTTGCATTACCATTGAGCATGTTACTTAACCCAGCCGAAAATGGGGCTGCGGAACCTGAGGAGAATAACCCAGCTGAGGAGGAGTATGATGAAGAAGAGGCTGAGAAAGATTACCAGATCAGACTCTCGCTTGAGCGGCAGAATTATATGTTGGAAAAGCTGGCTCAGAAGCTGGAGGATACAGATAAAAAACGAAGGAAAATTAAATTAAAGCAGCAGAATCTGAGGAACGCTGAGATAATGGCTCGACAGAAATCAAGGCAAGGTCCTCTTAGTCATCACCAACCGTTGATTCATCCAATGATGATGGCTCCGAGACAAACTTCTGAAAGCAAGGGTGAGTTCACAGAAAAGGAAGTTGCAAGAAAGCTTCAGGAGCTGGAGAAAGAGCTAGAAATGAAGAATTTAATCGCTCAGCAGAAAGAGAAAATAGAGAGACTTGAGATGCAACGTATGATGCAAAAGCCAGATGAGTCAGAAGATGATGAAGATACAGCTGCCGCGTTACTTTTGCAAACGCAAATGCAGCAGCAAGAGTCAAATATGATGCAAATGATGATGCTAGCAAGTGCGCTGAAAAATAACAATAATAACAGTCAAAATCCGCCTTGGCCTTCTGCGTGGGGGTAACTAATTATCTCTGCCTCTATTTCCGTTTATTTTTAACCTTATTGCTGTTATGTTACAGGATGCCTAACTATTCTTTTTTATTCAGACCATCGCAGATGTTCCCTGGACGACAAACCGTGCCGATGCCAATGCCAATGCCGTATCCCACAACTACTTTTCCAATGCCTGGAGCCATGCCATCAGGTGGCATGTACGCGGTTCCATTAAGCCATTCGCTTCTGCCGTTAGGTGGCTCGATGGTCGGGAACCCAATGATGGGAGGAGGAGGATATTTCTAGACTAAAACTCAAATTTCATTTTCCTGCACTTCTTTTTCCTGTGATAACTATTCAATTCAATTTTATCGTGATGCTTTTCGGCTTTTGTGTATGTAAATTACTTAGGCTACTTTATATTTTCTCCTTTCTCAGTTCATTGAGTGAGAGTTATCGACAAAAGTCTATTTTTTCAAAAAAAGATTAAGTGTTACAAAAAAGGAATTTTTCATCATCAATTGTGAACAGAGGCTATACAATTTTCTATATTGTTGTCAAATTTGAAAGAGCAAAACAATATGTATTTGAATTTTAATGGAGCCTGTTATCATTTAATCAAAGATGATGAAACCAATCTATTAAGAAAGCAAAGGAAAGAAAAATATCACAATACTATGAATATTAATAATAATTGATCTCTTAGGCTAAACCAACACATAATAAACGTTTTAATCAGATTCAAATTAGACATATAATACCACAAGTTACGTCTAAAACATTGTAATTCTTCGAAGTTCAATACCCAAATTGGCCTGCTGCAGCAAATTATTTCGCAGTTTTTGCTGGTACAACAGCTGGGGGAGCTCGTTCATCGGCATGATATTCGCCGTAGGATTATTAAGATATCCAAATCTCTCAGCACTCTGCTGCTGCTGAAGCGCTGCTAAGGAATTGTATTGGTGCTGTTGCTGTCTTTGTAACAACAGTTTGTTAAGTAACTGCTCTTTCGCAGAGTACACTGTATATCCCACAGTTGGTTGGATGTATTGTGTCGTGTAAGGCACAGTATTTACGAGAGGATAACTTTGAATCATCGGATTGATCAGCAGTTGTGGTTGTTGAACGTAGAATTTCGCACTCTGATCATTGCTTTGGAGGACATTGGACGGATTAGATTTCTCTGAATGAGTCTCTGGCTGGGATTTCTGATCGATTTCAGAAGAGGACTCTTCAATTTTCTCTTCGATTTTAATTTGTTTTTGGAGGGCTGGTTCGACGATTTCCTCGGTAAACTCCTTATGGAGATCCTCGCTCTCCTCGCTGCCTTTGCAGAACTTGGAGTGTTTGTTAAGAGAGCTGGAATAGAGATACGTGCGTCCACATTGATCGCATTTGTAATGCTTTCGGAGAAGCTCGTCCTTGTGAATTTGCATGTGCTGGCGAAGGTTCGACGCTGTGGAGAATTTCTTCTGACATTGCGTGCATTCGAACGTCTTCTCGCCAGTGTGGGTTTTTTCGTGGCGCTTGAGGTTGGAGCTCTGCACGAAACTTTGATGGCAGACTTTGCAGGAGTAAGGACGCTCGCCTCGGTGAATTCTCTCGTGTTTTACCAAAGATGAGAGATAATTGAAGACTTTGTTGCAAGAGTCGGCGTTGCAGACGTAAACTCTCTTGCCGTTGCGTCTATGGATGAACTCTTTCCACGATCGGCGTGGTTTGGAGGAAATTTTGCAAGAATCGTTCTCAGAAGAAGCGCTGGAGTCGAGCGGAAGGTTTTCGATGAGTGAAGATTGCATAGAAAGAAAAGCCAGGGAAGAATAACGAAGAAGAAAAGAAAGGAAGAAAATAAAAGAGAGAAGTGGTGGACTTCGGTAGCCTTTTTAGTTTTCTGCTGAAGAAAATTTTATAAAAGCTAAGCGATTTGATTTTTTAGAATCCTTTTTTCATGACGAATAGTTCTATTCCAATCTCTAATTTATTTTAAGAGCGTCAATCGAAAAAACGGAAGCTCGGATTTGCAGTTATTGTTCTTATTTGATCAAAATCAGGTATTATGCAAAAATTTAATTAATAGATGATCTACTAACCAAGAGCTCCCGGCTAATATTTCAGTAAAATGCACTTCAATGTTCCGCGAGTCTACTGATTGATTGATTTAGAAATTAATAATGTGTTCCTTAATAAAACTACGGACAGCTAATATATCGACATTTATAATTTAATTTGGACTGAGCAGCCCAAAAGCACTGTTCGAGTTCTTCGAGAAAGTTTACGAATCTTTTGTCTGGGAATTGTTTTTTTTTGCAAACGATTCGAATAATTCGGAGCCACTCCAGAGTTTTTGCAAAGAATTTGAATGACAATTACGTACTTAAAGTTGAATATCTCGAGTTGCTTAAATTTTGAATGTTGTTAAGATGTAATTTTAAGAATATAATGAGAAGAGCGCATCTGGTGCCTCCTCTCCTGGACCATTCAATTAACGAAGGAGCGCTCTCGTAGGAGCCAAACAAATGAAAAATCCATTGAGGCTATCAAGGCTGTAAATTATGGTTTTCTGAATAATTTTGATAGTACTATTTCGGTTATATGAGTAAGTAACCATTGACCTGTAGCAGTTTAAATCGTAGAGTATAATGCTTAGGTTGCTGATCCATATAGCTTGAGTGGTAAAGAATCTTCATTAGATAGAGAATAACACGCAAGAGGTGACAGATGGTAGAACAATAAACCAATTGCATGGTTTGTTCATGCAGCGGACGCAGCTTTCATTGAACAGAAAAAAAGAAGAGACTTACGAGACAGCTTAAGAAACTCAAAAAATGAAATAATGCAACTTTTTCCACTCAGGGTATTTATCTACTCAATTAAAATTAAGAGTCTAATCTCGGAATCCCAGTTAGTAATGCATGGTTGCTTATGTCATTGAAGAGACTAGAGTTGTTGAAAGGGACTATAAGAATTGAAAAATAACTTTGAGCGTTGTATTAATGATTTTTCCCTTGAACCACTATATACAGCTTGGAACTTCGTGATTTTGATGAATTTTTAAGAGAAAAAATTCATCCAATTTCGATATTCTATAAAATTCAGAATAAGCCCTCTAGCTTTCCTGAGAAAAAGAGGGAACTAGTACTTTTACCCTCCCACAGAATATTACAATGGGTTGTCTGTGTTAGTTAGCGAATTTATCAGTGAAATAGAAATGTATATAAGCGTTTTTGGTTTCGAGGCAACATTCCGTAATTGAAAGAAACTTCGATGACTAAGCAATTTTTCTATTTATAGACCAGAATCTTCTTAACGAGGATATTTCTTAATAGGACTGCGCTCGAAATCTGATTCTTGGTAACTTGCAATATTTTCTGCAACCAAACCGTGCATTGAGGATTATTGTGCGTTGCAATTGCTAAATCTAAATTATTTTATTCGAAACAATTATGAATTAACGACGCTTCTAGAGGCTTGTGAGTCAGAAAACAGCCATCCATCGATTCAGTTGCTGGCTTCTGCATTCTTCTTTGAGAAACATTTTTATTCATTAAGATTTGTTGAAAATATCAAGTAAGAAAAGTATATGTGTTTTAAATGCATTATTCATTCGTTGATGTATGATTTCTCAAAGCATGATCGAGACACAATACGAAGTCTTATTGTTAATTTTAGTTGGAGCAAGAAGGTTGTTTCAATTTTAATTAAATTATGACAAAATCTACCTTTGCTTGAAAGAAGAAAAATGTCTTCAAAATACATTCACGAACCCCTAGCGTTCTAATAAGATAACGATTATGATTTGCGAATTGGCAAATGATCACTTCTTCACAATAATTTTTCAACTTCAACCTTTCAATCTCTTCTGGGACTTCCAGGAGAGGAACAAAAAGATTGTCACCTCAACACTTTCTCAATGAAAAGTTTGGTTTACATCATTGCTCGCACAAAATTCTAACGTTTTCAAACTTAACTTCTCAATTCTCTGGCACTTTCCCTCAATAATCCAACAAACTCAAAATATTACACTATCTGATCTGGTCTAGTCCATTCTTCATTCCTCAGCCAGATTTCATTTCTAAAGAATAAAAACTAATTCTCTCGTTAAACTAAACTAAGAAAATTTTTTTCCTTAGAAAAAATGATTTCATATCCTTGTTTTGATCAAGATGAGCCCTCAACAATTTAATTTCATAAAAAAGACAACAAGCAAAGTCGAGGATTATGCAACTCTAATTTCTTTTTTACGCTTGCATCTTATGATACTACAAATGTTTGTATTTATCTCTCGTAGTTTAGCAAATTTTCCTGTTTGGTTTATATCCTTTTCTTCGCAGAAGAAGTAACACAGTCCTCAGCAGACTTACTTCTTGTCAAGTGCATAGAGAGGAGCTATTATCAAAATATGATAAGTCAGCATTTCGAGCTTGTGTCATTAGTTTTACCGAGAATAATGCTCTTATTGGTTTCAACGATTTGTCCTCCCATCACCATCTCTTCCAGAACAAAATGCGCTTTTTCAACGTTAAACATGATCTATTTTCGAAATTAACAGTGAATTATTATCTCACAGACTCTTTAGCTTACATCAAGTTCGCTCTAGAGCAAAATTATATTAGAACTTCCGAAGTAATAGTTGAAATGGATTACCACATTCTCAAAGTATTTGTCCAAAGTCTCGACAAGTGTGTGAATAAACTCATAGTAGGCTATCTCGTTCTATCAGCATAAGTTAAGTCGCCACTTCCCATGAATGTCTCTTACCTCGTCTTCAGCATCGATTCCGACGAGGAAATATAAAGAAGCGTATCTTCTGTAAATTATTTTGAAAGATCTGTGCTCGAAGAATGAACACTAGTCGGCACTTAAGTGATCACATTGCAGGAGGTTATTTACTTGAAGTTCGGTTCTTGACAGGCATTTTCTAACAAGTTCACCTTCTAGAGTCAATCTTTCCTTCAAAGGCATATAGTTGTAGTATTGGGCGACTCTAAAGTTGCTTGGCTGAGAAGGAGTGAAAGGTTGCAAAAATACCTGGTCTGACCCTGCTTGTTGATCATGAGGATAAATTGGATCATGTCTGCTGCGCTTTCCTGTCTGAGTTTGTTTTTATTTTATTAAACACTAAAGTTGGATTTGATAAGATTAAAATGCTCAGATCGTATTAATCACTGTATCAGCATGTTATCTTGCCTCATTTTTCTCGGAGACACTCAATTTTCCCGAACAAAGCAGAATTTTTTGATGGTAAATAATTGGGAATTGCAAGCAAGACTTTTGAATTATTTAACATCTCTAGAACGAAGAAATCGATGATTTTCAAGTCAATTAAAAGGAAAATCGAAAATTTCATGCCATGTATCATTCATTCATCCAATCAAACTAACCCCTCTCAAGTGCGAGAGGTAAAAAAAAAATATAAAAAGTACGAGTAATTAATTATTCATTCAGAGGATCTCACTGAATTCATCATCCAAAATCTTATTCAATCACAGTCCTACCTTGCAAATTCCATCTGTTAATCGGCAAGAATAATTTCGCTATATGGAACTCAAGTTTCAAAAAATTAATATGATAATGGCTGAGTTTTTGATACTACCATTTTTGCTAGCGATAACAAATAAGAAAAACATCATATAACTATTATGCAATCATCTCGGAAATCATGCTGAAATTTATTTACTTCTTCTTCAAATCCAATGAATTTCATATGCAACAAAGTTAAAATGCTAGCAAAAATCACGCATCTAAATTTATCAGCTCTCCTTTTGACTTTGTGCGTGGCTTGTTCAGCATCGGCTCTCCTTCAAGTCCTGCCGGAGACACCATCATGTCTATCCTCGCATCTAGGGCTGCCCCAAGTGCAATATGCTCTGCTGCTTCCGTTTTAAGTATGTTCGTATTATGCAATTCCAGCCAATAGAAATCCTCCTGCATTTTCCACATGAAATTTTTCTTGGAATAAACGTTTGCATTTTCGTTGTCTAAAAAGACCTTTAGTCTCTTCTTGATCGTGTCTTCAAAATCAATAAACTTCGGATACGTAAAAATATTAATCGTGACAACCGTAAGCGTGATCAGCATCGAGGTGACCAATAATCCAACGGTGGCCCACAACAAATTTTCGTTTTGATTGCCATAGATCATGATAATCAATAAAATAAACGAGACGATGATGAGTAATATGGCGAAGTAAAGGAACTTCCTGGTGTATCGGTTGTATTCAATCTGTTCCTCTCGTTTCTTTATCTTCCAGACTGTTTCTATCACCTTGTTTGCTCCCTTGACCGTGGACTCGAACATTTCATTCGAGACATTGTAAGAGGCAAATTCCGTTGGATAACAGTGAAATTTGAAACCGAGAGCCTGGTCGTTCGGTCTGACGATCGCACGAGAAGGCGTACTCCTTGGGACCTCGAGCTGCTTTAGCTTGTCCGCCCGGGTAAGAAAGTCCTTTGGATCAATACCACGTCTTGCGTCAGCCATCGGGAATTTCAATAGTCGTAATTTGCCTTAATTTCCTGCGTTTTGCGGAAAGCGATAAATTTGGAAAGTAGTTATAAAAACGCTTTCAGTAGAATCAGAAAGTTTTTTTTTTTTAATTCAAAAGGACCTCCTGACATAAGCGTTATTTGAAATTTGAAGCACAGGACATTTGGGAATCAAATTTGAATCGTAATATTTGATCAACAAGAGTACGGAGTTGCAGCAAGAACCGTTTGGACAAGAGAATTACTAAGAAAGAATATTCTTAGATTGGCTATACAAATATAGATTTTAAGCTCTGCTGGAAAAAAACCCTGGTAGAGCTAATGTAGCATTCAGATGTTGATAGATTCATTGGTATAAGCGGGTCACATTAGTGTCACTTAATATCCCTTTAGCAATTTTTTCTCCAGAAGAAGGTAAACTATCATAAATTATACATTCTGAAAAAAGATTATTTTGTTGATTGACGGAAATCAATGTGATAAAGATTGTGGGTTAATATCACTAACAATGGAAAAATATAATGGTGAATTTGCATTTTTGTTTTGAATACCAATACTCACAAAACTTCAAATCACATCTATGCGCATTATTTGTTCATGTTAATGAACGAATTCCTTGATCATATCAGAACCAACAGTACTATCAAGTCGTCCTCGCTAAATATCTTCATGAAAAATCTAACATTTGAAGCTATTTCTTAAATAAAATATTTTTTGGGCCCTCTTTTATGGTCAAAATAGTTACTTTTTGAAAAACCTTTTTCCTCTTTTATGAAATCGTGGAAGTTTTCACATTATGGTTATTTCCTTTCCAATTTACACTAGATTTCTCTAAGTTCTTAACACATTGATGGCAAAGGATCAGAAAGCTTTATCTCTTCTTCTGAACTTTCGAGATAGCAAGTGGATCTTTGGGGATAGTCATTTTGATTAGAAATAACTGGGCGAAATCTCCCTATCTCACATTTTCAAAAGCATGAGTTCCATGCGACTTTCCTATTAGTTTGGTTGTATTTTAAATATTTGAAATAAATTCCAAAACTGATCTTGAGCCCTATTTATGAATCAATGGTATTTCGATGAAGCACTTTTCAGAACAGAATAGCACAAATCAGCGAATTCTGAGATTGGTATTTTATATTATACCACAAAATGATTGAATTCCCCTCGAAAACAAGTTTCTAGCTGGTTTTATCAGCTATTCTATAGTCTCGACAATCTAATCTACTCTTTGGGCAGTTTTTTTTTTTTGGTAAAAACAGACCATACCTACAGCGTCAATCCCACTAAAAGCAATATTATCTAAATCAAAAATTCGCAAGAGCCAGAATCCCAAAAACCGGGTTGAATTGAACATCTCCATTTTTAACCTGAATCACCCGATAAGCCTGAGTTAATTCGTTGAGCTTATGAGAATTTGGACAATTAAGCTCAAGATCCGAGTTTTATAAAACCTGATCCTTAGTCTGCTTTAACCAATCATTCGCCTAATCATTTAATTTTTTCGAACAATAAGTAATTAAATCTCTATCCGATTTTGCCAAGTATTGCAGAAGATGACGTCTCACGAACTCCAACCAACTTCAAACGACCTTAATGCGAACCTTCCTAACTCGGAGATCACTCAAAAGATCATTACCAGCTTACAATTCAAATGGTGAAATTTTGACTTTGATAATTTCTCACATTTCATGCTACAGTGAAACAAAGGGCTGCAAACTCAAGTTTTCCAGCAAGGAAGCACTCAGCGGCCACAAATCAGACCACATCACAAGCAGGCCATTCGCCTGCGAGCTTTGCACGGCCACCTTCACTCAGGTATTTGACTAAAACCTTGAAAGTCTTAATTATTTGGCGATAGTCTTCCAATCTCAAGAGACACCAGAAAATGCACCAGGGACAAAAGCCTTTTGATTGTAAGATCTGCGGGAAAACTTTCACCACCAGTTCGAATCTCAAGCAGCATCAAGCAACCCATTCGAACAGAGTATGGAACTTTTAGATGATCGTCAAAACTTACATTTCTTTCGATAATAGGGAGAAAGAAAGAAGAGCAAATGCTTGGTTTGCGAGAGAGAATATATGTACAAATGCAGTTTGATTAAACACATCAAGGAGGATCATCAGTTAGAAGATGCTGCGAAGTATGCGGGTACCGTTCAAGCTGAAGACCCCGCAGAGGAGGACCAACACCTGAAAGCTGAATCTGAGCCTCAGAAGCGTCTGTTTAAAGAAGAGCCTCTGAACCAGCTCCAGCTTCAGCGTCAAGTCAATCCTCTCTTCTGCATGCAGTTACCGCAGGTGCTTCCGAAGCCGCAGGTTCAAATCCCTCCAAAGATAAACGTAGCACATCCATCGAATGTCCCTGAGAGAGCGTTTTTCCAGGAAAGTCATCAGGATCGTGGTTGCGCGTTCATTCGAGTTAGCGATTACTTGAGCTTCATTGACGCGAGACAAAGGGTTTTCATGGCTCAAAACTTGTTGAGAATGCAACAAAATTCGAAGTTGCTTAGCCAAAACCCTGTTTCAAAAGAATTGGGTCAGCCTCCAAGGCCGTTTGTAACTGATACCTCAAATACTGAACAAGTGGTCAAAATTGAGTCACAGACGCATGTTTTCGGTCTTGATCCTTTATTAAAGCAGAGAATGGAAAATCTCTCTTCTCAAAACAAGGTGTCTTCAATTGTTAAACAAGAAGAATTGTAAATTTTACCTTGAACTTTTTGATTTGAAATTTTTAATGCGTGCTATAAGTATTTTTATGCAATTTACAGTCTTTATTCAATCTTTTGGAGGTTGGATTCATTGAGTTTTTCTTGTTTTCTATATTCTATGTGATTAACAATTGATGTGCTTGAAGCCCTGCTGATTTATTTGATTCAATATGATAAGAAGCGCTTGTGTCTTTTACTTTTGTGGATCTTCAGATTAGCAAACCAATCAGATTAATTTTAGAAAATAAGATATAACAAACAGATAATTCACAAGCAATAAAATCATTCTTTTGATGGTCTCGAGAAGCTCTGGCTCCCTTCCCTTTGCGCACAAGGTCGACAAGGTCTTCTTCAGACCAGGAGACTGCTCTGAGCTTTTTTTACCCAAGTATCATTTTCGGCTGCATTCTTCAATAAAAATATTACCGATTCCAATGAAGAAACTTATCTTGTGCTTGCTTCACGTGTCAACGGATGCATCAATATTTGTTGCCTTGCATGCGAACACTTTCCGTGCGATGAAGAAGGTTGTCTTTAGAGAGCCGAATCAATCTCTAGAAGGCGGTCTTATCATTGATCCTTTGCAACAATTTGTATTGGCGGTCATAGGTGAATCTGTTTTGATATTTTATCTGGAACATGGTTTGCGTTGGAGGACTATAAAGCATGCTGCTAGAATAACAAACGGGAGTTTTGCAGATGCTATGGGGAAATCGATACTGTTGGCAGATGCTGGTGGGAAAATAATGTTATATAATCTACAAGATGAGAACCCAGATAAAACCAAAAGAATTTTTGAGCTCTCTTACGATTACAGAATGAAGAGTTTAAAAGTACATATGCATCTTGGATGTGCAGTTTTGTTGAGACAGAATAAATCGGAAACGAGATCTGAGCTAATAGTTATAGACTTTGTGAAGTTCGCGACTATTTTCAGGAAATTGCTTGATTTTAGTTATGTGGACATAGGAAACATTGACTTAGAGAGCAATACGTTTCCTTTGTTTCTCTCTCATAAAGATCTCAGCGAGCAACCTTCTTCGGTCGTTCAGTACTGGAAAATTGAGAAGAATATGGGTGTGATTTTAGACCATGAATTGCAACCTAAGACAAAAATACGGTTTCTTATCAATGATTTGGGAGAATTTGATTATGCTAGCCTCGAGAAGAATGAAAGACAGGATTCAACCTTTGTTTTTTGTCAGCTGAAACAAAAAAGAATTTCTGTCATTATTTGCTCAAGAGCTAAGGAAGAAAATCAACTGCTAAAATCTCTGGTGTTCGGATGCTACCACGGAGTGTTATTTGCTTGTAATTCAAAGAGAGTAATAAAGGATGGGTTAACTGAAGATTTAGCCGCAATCTTAGAAAATTTTCAATAAGCTATATAAAAGAAATTCTTTAGTCAAATCATCCGCTAAGCTCATCTAACCCGTCTTCAAAAATCTATTTAATCTCCGGAGTAGCCGCTAGGAAAACTTAGATATTTTGTGTCAAACTTTTATTCATTATCCAAGTAACCGTCTTAATCTATGAAATAACAAGGTCGATCCTAAATTGATCAGAAGAATATCTAGTCTCCTAATAATTAAATTCTAACTTATTCATCATTTCTCATTCAACTCAGATTACTCATGCTTGAGCAAGAATTTGTTGGAGATCACTTTGAATGAGAGTCTTCCCAACTTCGCAAGTCTGCGCTCTTTCAACGGTCTAATCACAAAACCTTCTCTGGTCTGCTTTGGATTATATTTCGCTGGGCCTTCAGCCATCGCGAGCAGTTCATCCACTGTTGCTGGAAGCTTGAAATTGCGATCCAAGATCGGAACAGTCTCGTATCCCAGTTCTTTAATGAATTTCTCGAAATCCTCTAAGTCGTAATATTCCATCTTATCAATGTCGTACACGTTGAAGAATCTCACCACCTTGCCTTTAATGTTGTATTTATTTCCTTGGATTGACTCTCCAATTATCTCGCCTTGCAATACAATGTTCTTTCCGAGCTCGGTGAGTTTCCTCTCGATATCTAGATCTACAGCGGCTTTATAGAAGTGACTTTCAGGGTCCGTCACTTCCAAATTTCTTGAGCAGACACCGAATTTCTTGTCTTTGTAATAGAAGGAGATAGATGAGCCATCCAATTTTTCTGTGATATAGAAAGTCTCATCTTTGCATTCGGAAATGAGCCATTTCAGGTTTTGAATTCTCTCCTCGTCAGTTTTCTTGAAGAAAGTTGGGAAGCTGGATGTTTTACCCGGACGACTGGTAGAAGCAGCAGCATCTTCATCATTTTCATATTTCTTGACTCCGATGATCTCGGTCACATCGAGTCCTTCTTCAAGTGGGAGTTCCTTGTCAGTGAAGTTTTTCAATATGGAAAGGGGTTGAGCGAGTCCTTGTGAGACCTGTCCTTTGAGCTTGATGGTTTTGATTCTGTAATTAACACATTCGAGGAATTTGAAAGCTTCGTGTTGAGGGAGGATGCTGTCGATTTCGAAATAGACACACAAGTCTCCGACTTGGAATTCTCCTTTCTTGACAACGACTTTCCAGCCGAGGATGTGAGCTAGAACGATGGATTCTGCGACTTCTTCCTTCTTTTCTTTGTTTATGAAAACAATGGGTTCTAACTTGCTGATTCGTTCAAGATGTGCCATCCTTCTCTGCACATTTTGGTTTTCAGGGAGTGTGGTTGATGGTTCGACCATTTATCGCGGTTTGCTCTAATTTTGAACTTTGTAGTATTTTGTTATGTTAATTAGCTCAGCGCTGAAACCCTGAATTTAATTACGTGATAGCCAATAAGAATCAAGAGGTGATTTAATCGGTAAAAATTTTCTGTGAGATTACCGATCTGATATTACACTTACAAAAATAGCTTCCATTTACTATTAATATTTCCTCGAATGAGAGGCAAAGCCATGGATGGAGATTAACTTTGCTTGAATATATGCGAGAGAGGAGAAGAATAAAAGGAATTACACAGTTTCGTTAAAAAATGAAATACAATTAAGACAAGTCAAAGTCCTAATACTTCCCATAATTTGTGTGAGAGGAGGGCATTCGTAAAAGGAAGTTCCTCACAAATAATGTGAAGAGGAGGAGGTTCGACTCAGTTTGTTAAGTTTCATTTTTCAATTAATTCAAATTAATTGATTCTGTTGAGTCCTTGCGAGCAATATAACAGGAAATTTCATGTAACTGACGGAGGATGAGGAATCATAATAGGGAGTGTGAAATAAGACAAAAAAGCAGCAAAAAGAGAAATGATATTCCAGCTATAATTTCATCAAAGATTAAACAAATATTTACAATATATTAGCATAAATAACCATCTAATGGGTCTGTACAATGTCATGCCTGTACATTGTAGACAACATTTGCATTCAAAATTTTTATTTGAGGAAAGCTCTCCCTCTAAATCTAAATCTGTCATCAAATTTACGAATTATGACAAAAGTAATTCTATCTTTTTAAAAAAATCACAGGGCACTCGAAATAGAAGCATGAATACTGGAAAAAGAGGCAACTCCAATAAATAACTAGCAGAGTTTTCAAACATATCCATCAGAAATTTCTGATGAGATGTTAATAAAACAGTTTCAAATACCTAATTTAGCTCCTCTCTAAAGTTTCCTTCGTGTGTAAATGGATAGAAATACACTTCGACTTTCGATTTCCGCTCCTTATTTGAAAATAAATTCTTCTCTATTATTTCCCTTTTGCACATTGAAAAAAAAAAAATCGATTAAAATTTTCAGAGAAACGAAGCTTATAGCGCTACATGATTCTTAGATCCAAATATGCTTGGACCTCGGCAGAAATCTTCCCTATTTCTATAAATATCCAAGAGCATTTTTCTATTTATACCTTTTTCATGGAAGAATTCCGAACTTCCTAATTTTTAGCAGAGGATATTTAAATAATAAATACTTCTTGAAAAAACTTAATTAATCAAATACACTCAAGCACCAAGTCGCCAATGCTCGTCACGGTCACTGAAATGGCAAAGCTTCCAACGTCTGACACAAGGACTGTTGAACTGCCCTGGAACCAAAAGGCCTCGACTTTCGAAACCGCGCTTTTCGCTTCCAATAAACTTGACTACAAACTCTCCGAGATGGAGATTCTATTAGTCATTGAAAAGTTAAAAGAGGTTGCTTTGCAAATTTTCCGGCTCAAAGACGCTATGAAGAAAGTCAACATCGCCTTTTTGATCACGATAGCATTGATTGCCTTCACTGTCATCACAGCGACTTTCAAAAAGAGTTATGTTGTGCTGTCTCCGACTGATACTTCGATCGGTATGTTCCTACTAGCATTGGACATCTTCTGCTGGGCAGGAATTGTGAAACTGATCCAAATGAGACAGAAAGTCCACGCTGAGGATACATCAGCTCTATTGAGAGCCGTGAATGCGACTTATTTAACTGAAGGGTTGAACTTTCAGTTCAATCAAGAAAGAAGAACACTCATCATTAAATCTACGGTCCATTAGTAATTGCTACTATGAGAGTTAATTTATTATTTTAAAACTGGTGCTTTAACGTAAAAACTTTGATATGCCATAGCAGAACCTTAACATATAGATATCAGTATTCATTTTCATTTTTATTTTTCTAATTTGAACTCCCTTATAATCCCAAACCGTTTCATTATAGGTAAGAGATCTATTTAGGTTTAATAAGTCTATTCTTCGATAGATATCGGGCAAAAAGCTCGTCTCGATAGTATATGGTGGAGATAGTTTGCATGTTAAGAGGGAAATGCAATGACACTACTAGCTGTTGTTGGATGAGAGAGTTTTTTTTGGAAGGATCTGCTGTTTGGAGATTTGAACTTATCTTTAATGAATGTTTATAGATTTCTAGAGATCTAATGCAAAGTTTATGGTTTATTTATATGATAAAAATATTTATTCTTGGAATTGTGAGATATACACAAGCATTTGACTGAGCGTCGCGTTACAGAAATGGAAGTCTTTGATCACCTTCTCTTCTACCTTGAGCTTATTGAAAATCTTGAAGATTTTCTGGATGACGAATTGATTCACAGGTATCTAAAAATTGTTAATAGCATTTCAGAGATTTCCCTTAAAAAACAAATCATACCTCAAATACTTCTTCACAAGGATCCGTCGAAGGCACCAGCGCAGCATCAGGGAAGAAGTGCATCACAGTCTGTTCCAGACTTCCATCATTTTCAAAGTGTTTAATGACCGTTAATTTGAAGGATTTAGCAAATCGGACTTTCATCTGCGGGACATATCCCAACGAGCAAATTCTGCCATTTACGATGATAGCAATCTTATCACACAGGGTCTCGGCCTCCGCCATCGAGCGTAATGTCGTTAACACAGAAGCTTGCCTTTCAGCCACGAGCGTCTTTAGCACCTCCTTAACGAATTTTCTGGTTGAGAGATCAAGGCTGGATAAATCATCAATGATAACAACGCTTGGACTTCCAATCAACGCCATTGCCAGTGCAACTTTCTTCTTTGCTTGAGAACTTAATTGTTTAAGCGGGACGAACTTGAACTCTGATAAATTCATTCGCTGGATGAAAAGATCTATTGCTCTCTCCGTAGTGTTGGAGCTTGGTCTTCCTTTCAGGAGACTGTAAATTTTCAAGTGATCTTTTAGCGTCAAATGCTCCCAGATAGGATGGTGGTCGGTATGGATGCCAACGTCGATTAGGTCTGTGCTAGATAGCTCTTCCTGTTCCATTCCTTTGAGTTTCACAGTTCCATATGATCGAGTCTCGAGTCCCGAAATTATATTCATAAGGGTAGTTTTATGTGATTGATTCGGACCGAGGATTCCCATTACTGTGCTTTTTTGAACGCCGAAGTAGAGCTCTTTGAGTATTTCAGGTCCTTCGAAAACAACTTTGGTCATCTTCTTCACGAGTATAGAGTCGATGTTGTTCAGATCGATCACCCGTTGCTTTTCTTTTTCGATTTCCTGAGGATCTGTCGTAATAAAGAAAATGTTAGGATAATTTATTTGGTGAATCACAAAATACCTAACTGGATTTGGGTTGCATTATCTGAGGGCTCTGCTTCTTCGGGAGTGTCGCTGAAGGTGTGAATGAGCTCGTCGAGACCCCAGGAGAGGAAGAAATAGAACAAGAAGCTTATGAATAGATGGAGAATACAGTGCCAGTAGCTTCCGTATAGCATTGCGCCGTAAAACTCATCAGCGAGCAGATCCATCGAATTCATGCTAACTTCAGTCAAGTGGAGGTGGAATAATGCTAGAATCGATTAATTGTGAGATTAAAAAGAAGCAAAGAAAGGAGTTACATTCGGCGTAGGGACCTACAGGGAATAATAGGTAATAGATCAGCTTAACCGAAAAGAAGAAAAGACCGTCTCCTTTTCCTCCCATCCAGAGTGTGTTTAGAAGCAGGTAGCCAAGGAAGAAACCAACTAGAGGAATTCAAAAAGCGCGTTATGGATGTTTTCAAGAGGAAGCTCTTACTGAAGAAGTAAGTTAATCCCAGGAATCGATAGACTTGCGACGCTTTTTCGAAGAAGTATCCAATGAAATAAGCCCATGCGATACTCAACAGCGCATAGAGATACGTTGTCAAGCTGATACGGCCTAAGTACTGGTAAACGAATGGGAAAGCTGGGGCGCTAGTGAATTAAGATAAGTTTGCTGAAGGACGCAAGAGCCTTACATGAAGTAAACAGCGATTAATTGAATCACCAAGAAAGTGAGGGCAATATGCATATCGATGATGAGGGCGCTGAGCCAGTAGGGAGCGGATCCGAGCCCTTGCATTCTCAGCATGTCTCGGATTTTATTCCTATCCTCTCGTTCCAAGACAGGAATAGCAGCAAAAGTTGGGAGGAGAATCGCCCAGAACACAATATTCCAAAATCCAAAAGTGTATAGTTCTGCCCAAGGACTATCTTCCAATTTACCAAGGGTTTTTTGGAAAGCGAATAATCCACTGCAAATGATGCAAAGCAGAGCCGTTCCGTACATTATTATCGCAACAGGGGATTGAACAGCGTAGAGCAATCTTCTCAACATCATGGCTTGTAACTGTGAGAAGAAGTCGTAGGCAGGAGCTACAATTTGGTAGAAGAGGAGAAAAACGTTAGGTCTAAGAAGGTGCTCGGAAAATTTTACCACGGACGAACTCAGAGGAAAATGGTTGCAATTGATCATCTGATGTGAGTCCAAACGATTCTTCGAGCCACGAGTTGTATGATTCAGAGTTTGTGTATTTCTCCTCAAGGAATGTCAGGTTGGCGAAAGCGTCTTTGAACTCTACAAGCTCGAGAAGTACCTGGCGTTGCGTGATAAATTGAGAAGGCTCTTAAAGGAATAATTCACCTTGATCTGAGGGATTTTCTCAAGTTCTTCAAAGAGGGTTCCAAACCCTTCGGTGTCTTTAAATGAGAATCCAAACTGTAACACTTTGGGTGGGGTATTCTCTTCTTTAACAGCAGCCGGTACAATTTTTTTGGTGATTAGCTCGGCATTTTCCTTAACTTTTAAGAATTCTTCTGTAGGGATTTGATCACTCCTATTGAAGGAAAAGTTGAATTAGTTAGAAAAAGAGCTATTTGGAGGTTTACTTTGGTGTGATGAAGAGTCTGTATCCTACCTCCAGCTTTTCTTTGACATAGTCTACACTGCCGAGAGCAAATATTTGGCCTTTATGAAATTCAACGATTAGATTAGCCATTAAATTCATATTGTGAGTATCATTCATTACCATTGCTTAAGACAGCGACTCTATCTGCTAAAGCTTCTACTTCAGCGGCGTCTTTCGTAGCAATAATAATTGTTTTGCCTTGGGTTTTAAATTCTCGTAGCGCTTCCCACACTCTCCTCTTTGACCTCAAATCTAGATCTATTTTTTATTTGTGAAGGTAACGTTAACCTCCGAAAACATAAATTTGAGAATACCTGCGGTAGGCTCGTCCAAGAGAATATAATTTCTGCTTCCAAGAAAAGCAAGCGCGAGGCTGAGTTTACGCTTCTGGCTCTTTGTCAAATGCTTGACTCGAGTGTCTCTCTCTTCAAGGAGACCAAGCTAATGGATGATTATATTAATCCCAAAGAACAGAAATTGTCTTTACTTTTTCATATAAGTCGTTAATTTCAAGATTCAGCTGATCGCGTTGAACGCCTTTAATCTCACCAATGAGTCTCAAAGTCTCCTCGACCGTCAAGTAATTGTAAAGCACGTCTGTAGAAGCACAGTAGCCAATTTTTGCTCGAATTTCAGAGAAATATTCTTTGAAATCCATAAGCCCGTCTTTCAATTGAAAATAAAATAAATCCAAAGGCTCAGAGGAATTTTTTTTTTTACATTTGATGTCTCCAAAGTCAGGGTTATACATTCCTGCTAACAGATTTATCAAAGTCGACTTTCCAGACCCATTGTGACCAAGGAAGCTGCAATAACATTGTTAACCTTTCAGAGCCTATGCCTATATATATCGTTACCATAATATCTGCTGTTCGTAAGCAATGAAAGAGAGGTTGTTGACTGCCACAGCATCTGTGAAAACTTTCCTCATAGTATCGACTAATATTGACCGCTGGAAGACATTTTATTACTTTCTAATTAAATTTAAAGCTTATTACTCTAAGGCCTGATTTGTCAGGCATTCTCTGATGGAATCGAGCTGAACTTGCGTCTTCTATCTCATCATCACCTCCGTGACTATCAGGTCTGATTTCATGGAGTTGCACCATTGGAATTTCCGTCCTTGCGACCTTATTCGTCAGTCTCGCGATGAGATTTCTTGGGTATCGTGGAAGACAGAATAACATTGATTTTCTTATTCCATACTCGTTTGGAAGTATCTATTAAATCATCGTTCAGACCACATTTCAATTAGGAAGTTTACCTGGTCGAAATACAAAAATGAAAGGAAGTAGACTAATGCTCCGAGTGTGTTCAATTTTATGGTGTCCATGATTGAGTACTCGTAGTTGAAAGTCTCATCCAAGCCTGTTGTAGAAACTCCCAATCCAAATCCGATTTCTGGAAGGAAAATACTGCATATCCAAGCTGTGGATCTTTGAAAGGAAAAAATTAAGATTACGAAAAGACTTGTCAGGGTTACTGATGGCTGGTGCTGACTCTTGGGACAAACACGAGACACGATAGTATCGCGAAGATAATTCCAGTCCAAGCAGCCGCAGTACGATGTCTATTGAAGAAGGACGAGAAAAGCAGAGTCCTGAAACTCATAGAGGCGATAGTAGGGACCAATCCCAGCAGAAGCCAGAATATCTAATGAATTGTGAGTTTAATTGAGAGATGCGAGCTGTGGATACGTTGTTGAGGTCGCTGACCCACCAAATGACAAGTAGAACTATAGTTCCAATCTACAAACGAGGTTATTTAATACAAGCACCAAAGGAGAAGCGATTTTACGATAGACCCTTTGATCAATCCCACTATCAGGAAACTGAGAATGTAAGTACTCATTTTCATGCCACAGATCTAGTTTTTGCGAACAAGCAATGTGTGAACAAAAGCGGGGATAAAAATCGTTGTTACCTTTAAGTATTCTTTCAGTTTCTCCTGTTTTTCTTGAACCATGATCACGACGAGGTTTTGCAAGACGCTGTTAAACGATAAAACCAGGAAGAAAACAAAGGCGGCGTTTTGCGTGCTTCCTTCAGCAAGAAGACCTATTTGATAATAAGAAATATGTTAGACAGCTCCTCACTGATCAGTAATCATACCAAACATATAGATCATGAATACAATGGCGACGAGGAAGACGAATTCCCAGGTGAGATCAACAGCCTTTCTGAATATTCTGTTGAAATACTTATTCAACGACACCGCTAATTGCCGAGAAACACCGCTTCTGCGTTTCCAGAAGAAAGCAAGCACGAGCAACCAGACTCCCACATCGATGATCCAAACCAAGTAATTTACGGGCCTGTGAAGCAGGTTTCCGTAGATCGTCCACACGACTTTCAGATTGGAGTAATCGTTACTGAGAACGACTGGTAGCTCTATTTTGTCCGGTTCAAACATCCCAGAGCTTTCAAGCTTGAGGGTGTATTCTTTCTGGCTTTTGTAGAGAGAAAATTTCCCATAATCAACCAAGAAAAGATCTCCTTTGAGCATCATAATTTTAGGAGAATAGGTCGGGAAAGGACAAGTTTGACTCAGAACCTCCAGAGGCTGTTGGACGTGACCTCTGTCTGCGACAGGCCAGTACTTTTGATTCGCATACATGAAAATGACACAGTTTCTGTTGCCCTTGCCGGTGGCGTTATTCGCAATGAGGAAGGTATTTCCCTGGTGATCATATTCAATATGATCATATTTGGGATAATTCGCGTAGTAAGAGAGTCCGATGTCCGCATTAGTTGTAAATTTGAATCCGAACTCTGGTATATTCTGATCTCCACGTCTCGGGTTGAAATGATAAGCATAAGAATTCAGTGAATTGATAATAAAACGGGTCTCGTTGATGATCTCCAATTGGTTGAAGATTGGTTGCTCTGGCACCTGCACCGCTCTGGGCTGGAAGAAATTCGCTTTACGATCTTTGCAAGTTGTGTTTGTGAGGAAATCTACGGCCGTTCGACAAATGATGAGCTGCTGTCTATTGGATATCCCGATGAAGATATAGCTGTCTAGAGCCTGGTTTAACGCAACATCAAATGCTTGAATAGCGAATAAGTCAGTCGCCTTATATAAATTCATTCCAATGTTTTGTAAGCGAGGGAAGGGAATTGCGTGCGGAACTATTCTACCGTTGCCCATGTCTAAAGTCATGATTTCGATAAAGTTTGTATTATTGCTATTAGAGTCGAAGAGCACGTAGAAATTTTTTCCATCAGGGGTCATTTTTCCCCTGAAAGCGTGGCTCGTGATCTCTCGGCTCCAATGTTCCGAGATCACATAGGTAAGGCTATCAACTTGGTAATAAGTCACATTGTACCTTTGATCCTCTAGGTAGCACACTACCACGAAATTTAACATATTCGGCACAGGATAGACCTCTCTGCAGTTCGAGCTGAGCCGATACGTCTTTATAAGATCGAGAGAATTGCTGGTAAGACTGTAGATTTGGAGGCTGTCTTCGACAATCATGAAGATTTTATCTTCTTGGTTCGTGTTCACATCATGAACCACCTTATACGACTCAGGGCCCTTGTACGAAATCTCTTTTAACAACTCCAATGGCCCCTTAATTGAGACCTTCACATCCTCAGGCTTATCAATGTTTAAGTCGAAAATCGTTCCGTCGAAGCTATCATAAGGGTCCAGGGTAGTTTTACTGTTTATCCAGCTCGAGTGATTGAGCGACTTTTTAGCAGTGATATTCTCCTGTGCGAAAGTCGCGTAGATGAGAATCTCTTCCTTGAGGGTTTGTTTGCCTCTCTCTACACCAGCCCAGTCAGATTTCATCTCGATATAGGTTTGATAGAAGCAATCGTAGTCTGAAATCGAAGTGCAGTACTGCCCTGTTGTACTTTTCCCGCTGACTTGATAGTGGTGGAATAGTCGATAAGAGCTGAATTCTCCATTGGCTGCATAGAACACGAGGTCAGACACCGCATCAAAAGGAACGACCGTAAAGTCTATCTTTTTCGTGGTATCGACCTTTACCAATTTACGAAGATTCGCATCTGATCCGCTGAGCCAATAGTTGAAGTTCTTGTTGTTTTCTTGGTAATTTCGCTCGGTGTCAAATGCCACGATGTACGAGGCGTTCGCCGTTGCGCAGTCAACGTACAGCAAGTTTTGTCCTGGAGAAAATTGACTTCGAGGCATGCCTGAAGTTGATACTCTAGGACTGCAGCCCAGTGGTCGATATTTAGACTTTTCTCGAATTTTTGTCAGATTCTGTATTTCTAACACTTCGACTTGTTGAGACGCGGTTGTCACGAGCAGAATCTTTGGGAACGAGTAGTGAATAGAAAAATTTTGCTTGCTGTTTTGGTGGTAAATGAGAGGCGTATGTCCACAGAGTGGCACCCAATTCGCAGTGAGACTGTTTGAAGCGTTATATAGCTTAAGGAGCGAGCCTTCTCTGATCAGAGGGTAGTAAGGGTTAAACTCATCAATGTAAAGCGCGTCTATTTGCACAACGCCTAAATCCACAGCGAGAATAGTCGCGTCAGGAGACAAATCCTGTTGGAATTCGACATTTTTAGTGGGTTTGATCTCGTAAATGTCGATAGACTCACCCATGCTCTTGAGGACATAGAGATATCCTTTGCCTTTTATCTCTTTAAACCGAACTCCTTCAGGTGTGATCGTTCCTGGTTGCAGTTCAATATAAGCATACATTTTCTCCAAACTTTCTTGGTAAATCTCAATGACATCTTTATTTTTCGTTCTGTCTTGCCTTAGCAGCACAAACACTGAGAATGCCTTCATAATTCCAATAACTCCGCCTTTTTTAGCAAATTGCTTGGGTGTATTGCAGAACATTGATTTAGAGGCTTCCTCATATGTACAGAGACTCTCGAAAAGACGTGAGTCCCCGGCTTGCTGAGTGTAAACGAGATAAGAATACTCCACGTTTGAGCGCAAGGCTTGAATAAATCCGATTTCGTTGCCTTGGAAGAGAGATGCTAATCCAACGGGCTTTAGATCCTCCAAATCGGTGATGTTAAATGAAGCTGGGGTCCTCTTCCAATTTTTGAAGAAAGTCGCATTGAGAATTTTAGGAGTGTAAGACCACTCTTCAACGTAGCGGTCGAGTTGAAAGCTGATCTCGCCGGGTGCTGGGAAACCGAGATCCAAATTCTCAGTGCGAGGAGGGGTCGCAGCGTAAGAGGGGTAATTGCTTAGGATAACTAATACTGCTAGCAGCAGTAATGGCGCGCTGTGGTTAACAAAGGTTTTTGAAAGGTGAACCTTCATTGCGAAAAGATATAATTGTTCGATGTTAGCTCGAAATTATTAATCTCGATATCAAATAAGAGTGTTTAAATTCTTTCTTAAAAAAGGCAATGAGTTTGGTTGAGTAGAGCAGAAAAATAGCTTTCTCTTTGTATTTTTTTAAACGAATTCGCAGTTACTAATAAACAGCTTAGGTTTCAAAATTTTAGAGGAAATAGGAGTATTACAAAAACCGAGGGCGACAAGCTGCCAATATTTTGAATGTACTCGACGAACTCATAAAAAATCAGCTCCAGAATTTAGTATTCCTCGAAGGACTATTTTGAATCTACAAATATTAGGATCTCTCTTATGAGGAATATTATCAGTGTTAGACTGAAGGATCAATGAAAAAAACTAAATAAATGAAAAATTCGACTTCCAAAAATGCAGTCAGAAAATCTCTGATTGGGTCATTGTTTCATGTACTACTGCTACTCGGGAGGGAATTCTCAATAATTACGAGATTATTTGGAATTGAGCCAACGAAGAATTCTTCAATTAGAAAAAAACGGCATAAACAAGAGGGTTTTATTCAACATTCAAAAGCTCCTCAGGCATCTTCGTGCAAAGGCCTACTATTCCACCTTGCTTTTTTTTTTTAAGTCTCTCAATTGTGACATATACACACTAAAATTCAAAATGCCTCATCTTATCAATAGGGTAATCCCTCTGTTTGAATATGGAAACAGTTTATAATGGACAAAATTAAAATAAAATGGTTGATGCTTCAAGTTGGTCTCTCAGAGAAGCTGAAGTTTCATTTTGAGCCCATTTTTTAAATTATTTTGACTGTGTGTTAATTTATTTCAGTTCAAAAATTGAATTAATTCACATTTAAAACTTAACCAACAAGTCAGTTCCACTCAGAACACTTTCACTAATGAGTGCAAAAGACTTTCAAGTCCTCAGCAAACTTGGCGAGGGGTCTTACTCAAGCGTCTGGAAAGTAATCCGGCTTTCAGATAACAAAGAGTACGCCATGAAGAAAGTAAAAATGAACGCTTTGAACGATAAAGAAAAAGAAAACGCACTGAATGAGGTCAGAATACTCGCCTCAATCCAATCTCCCTACATCATCGGTTACAAAGAGGCTTTTTTCGATGACAACTCAATGACTCTCTGCATCGTCATGGAGTTCGCTGCCAGCGGCGATCTCTACAACCGCATCCAGCAGCACATTAAGAACCGAACGTACTTCCCTGAAAAAGAGATTTGGCAATGCTTCATTCAAATCTTAAAAGCTCTAAAAACATTGCACGCGAAGAAAATCTTGCATAGAGATCTGAAATGTGCTAATGTCTTTCTAGACGTTGAAGGCTCGGCCAAGCTCGGAGACCTCAACGTCTCGAAAGTCGCCAAAAATAATCTCGTTTACACTCAAACTGGAACTCCTTACTACGCTTCCCCTGAAGTCTGGAAAGATCAGCCTTATGACGCAAAGTCTGATATATGGTCGCTTGGCTGCGTTATCTACGAAATGGCGGCATTGAAACCTCCTTTCAGAGCTACCGATATGCAAGGGCTCTACAAGAAGGTAACACAGGGAAAGTTTGACCGCATTCCTACTCAGTACTCTGCCGATCTGGCGAATGTGATTTCCCTTTGCTTACAAACCTCTCCAACACAGCGACCTTCATCAGATCAGTTGCTTAAAAACCCTATCGTATTGAAATACGCGAGTGATGCTAACTCAGTAGTCGTTGAGCCAACTATCGCTGATCCGCTGTTAAACACGATTAAAGTCCCCAAGAACATGAGAGCGCTTGGCCAGCAGCTGCCGAAATCTAATTACAATCAGCTGAAGTCAATAAAGGAAGAGAAAGAGCCAAAGCAAAGCTCCAAGCAAACGCGTCCCATGACGACCATTGAAAAAGAGCAGCCAAGTCCGAATGTCCAAAATTCCCATGTTCCAAACAACAAACCGATTGAACGAGTCCAGAGCGCTGATATAAAGTCAAGACCGCTCCCAGTGAACAATAACTACTACTCTCCTTCATATGGTGGTGCTGAGAAGCCAACGACGGTGGTGAAAAAAGAACTGATTGCAGACAGGAGCAAAAATGAAGTTAGAGAAACAGAAAACGAATATCTACTTCGCATGCAGCGAGAATATCTCGAGAGAGCGAAAGCGTACAGCCCGAACATTTTCTCAAAGAACGCGCAACCTCAAAACCAAGTCAACTCCCAACAGCCAAATATCCCTGGCCGCTCGCAAATCCCAACATCTAATGTAGTTTCGTCGAATAACAACCCGCCCTCCAAACCGCCGATGAATAATCCTCAATACAACTATAATAACATCTTCAGGCAGGACGTTAAGCAAGATAATATCAAACCGTATTCAAGAGAGATTGGCAGCCACGTGCACGAGAGGCCGATGTCACATAAACCCGAGGGCTACGGGGTAAAAGAGCAAGTCGCTCCTCAGAGTCGACCGATCTCGAACTATCATAATAGAAATAACTACTACGAAGACCCTAAAATGGACCTCAGAATCGCTTATGATGCGAAAAAAGTCGAATATGTTAGCAAGAACCAGTCGCCGGTCTATCAACAGCCGACCTATTCTCAAAAAAAGGCAGAGGAGAGCGAACTACTGCAGAAATACAACAATATTTACAATTTGAAGCAGCAGTATGACAGAATCCAGCCCTATGCGATGAAAAGAGAGAGTCCGATAATTCCCAGCGGAAAGGTTTCCTCGAACCTGTACAATTATGGTGGTAATGGTGAGCACTACTACAATAAGCCTACAACGAAAGATAAATCTCCTATTACTCAAGTGAACAACGTAAGCCATGCGAAACAGCAGCAGCAGATGTATTACAAGCAAGGAGTGGTGCGCCCGGGATGGTGGGGTTAAGATCTAGGTAAATGTCAAAGAATCATGTGATAGGCTTTTTCCTTGTTATTTTTGCATAGTTTGGTGAGGAAACGATTATTTTATCTCATTCTGTAAGTCTCCATCTTTCAACAAAAATTATCTCAATGATTATCACTTTCCAATTAAGATCATTTCCATCTTGGGGTCTAAGAGAGTGTTTAAAAAAAAAAACAACCCTAAGCCTGCGCATCAGAAAAGAGACTGTGTCTTACCGAATTGAAACAGCTTTTTTGTTTTGGGCTTTCTGCGTAAATGATTTATAAAAATTCCGTGGGAGGCTATTTTCCTCAAAATTTTGCAAGGCAAGCGTTTGTATGAATCAGCCAAAAATATTTTCCTTCAAGCAAAGCTGATTTTAAGTATTCAAAACAGAATAGCATTCAAAATTTGGAGGAAGAAAGCATTTCGAAATCACAAGGCATTTGTAAACCTATTAAACCAGCACCCTGTCGAAATCTAATTAGAATAATTAGAGTGTATTGATCTCAAGTGAAGTCATGAACTTGCGCATGAAAATTTTCAAATTCGAAATACCAAATGAACAAGGATTTGCTATTCTATTCCTACAAAGATCGAACCTGTGTAGTTTACAATCGAAATATTTTTCGTTTCCTTCAAGTTGATTCTCAGAAACGTTTAGTGCTTATCTGAATTAATTAGTCTAATCCAAAAAAAACGAATTGCGAAAAATGTTTTCCGAACAACTTCCTCACGACCAAAGAACCTCTATCGATAGCGACGTCTTCTTCAGAGACGAGAGCGCTTTCACTGACGATGAAATCAAGCCTTTTACTACTGCAAATAGGTCAAAAGTAGACTTAATCGCTCTTGAGGAACAACGTGTCAATGTCATCCGAGTCGTGCATCTCGCTCTCATTTTTCTTCTGTTATTTTCTGCTTACAACCCTGTCCAGAATATGATTTCCGTTCTTTTTACTCAAATCGGCGAGGACTACGTCGGTATATTCGCCATGATCATAATCAATCAATGCAACGGCCTCGGCAATCTGGTCGCTCCCATAATCGCTCCTAAATTCAACTATCGAGATATCTTTGCCGCTTCTACTGTGGCTTTTGTCACATTAATATCAGCCGGTAAGATGGTGTCTTCCTGCGAATTACATGATCCCTCATTCATGTGCCAGACCAGCGTAATCTACGCTTTGATGATGGCGGCCTCGATCATGACTGGCTTCGGTATGTGCTTCATCTGGTTCACAGCCAGTATCTACGTGCAAGAGTGCTCAAACGAACATAACAAGGGAAGAATGTTTGGATTATTCGGCGCGATTAACCAATCATGCAACCTCACCGGCGCATTGATCGCCTTGATTCTACTCAAATCATTCGGAGTCTCCGGTTTCTTCTTCTGTCAGACACTGCTGAGCATTGCAGCCGCATTTTTGTTTCTTACTGTCAAAAAGCCTTATTCGCTCCGAACTTCAAGGGAGCAAATCAGTAGGGTAGAGAACCCCATCACGATTCAGAAGATCATCCATTTTATGAATCGGGATAAAATGAAGAGCTGCATACCGCTATTTATCCTATCATCCTTTTCGTTCAGTTTCTTCGTGAATAACCTCTCTAAAATGACAAGCTACAGCGTGCAAGATCTACCAGTGGATGAAGCTAACGCCAAGGTTGGATATGTGCTAATCATGCTGGGAATTTCGGAATTTGGTGCGAGTTTGGTTTGCGGTGCGCTGTTTGACAAGGATAGGAGGTTCACTCTGACTATGATAATGTACTTTGCATTTGCGGTGATAGGGTTGAATTATATCGCGTACCGGTGGAATATCTTTTGGTTGTATTTCTTGGTTGCGATTTGCTTTGGCTTTTTGGATTCAGGGCTTCAAGTATGCATTGGAGCGATGTTAGGTGGGAGGTTTAATGAGAAGTATGAACCTTTTGCTGTATTTCGGTTTGTGCAAGGGATGGGACAAGCATTTTTCTTCTTGGTGCTGCTTATTCTGGAGAAATCGTGGCCTCAAGCGATGTTTTTGCTCTATTTGCTGATTGCCTATTATGTGTGGGAAAATAGAAAGGGGTTGTTTTGAGTTTTAAACTAATGGTGGTCAAATATTCGTTTTGTTTTAATGGTAATTGCTTGCAGTTGAATGCTGCTGTGTATAATTAATTTCTGAAATTTCATAAGCACTTATGAGATTTCAGGTCTGAACATCATATTATTGAAAATCCTCAGAGTTATCAATATGTGCTCTTTTGATCTCACCCAAATGAAGCTGAGTCCTGCTGTTCAGGTACTATTTACTAAGGCCAATTTAAAATACTTGAGAAAACAGTAAGTTTAAGTAATTCAATTGGATGAACCTTGAAGAGCGTAAGAAGTTAAGAGTATATAGTTCTCTTTGAGAAAATCTTTCCCCTTAATTCCTGAAAATTAGAAGCGGCGTTCGTTGTATCCTCGGCGCATTCCTGCCCACAGGGATTTTCTGATCATTGTTTTTCGATAGTGAAATTGAAAAAAAAAAATTTGGAATGAATGAATCTCTGAGCATGCTGCTCGGGAGTTATATTCTGCTTAATCTGAAATCTCTTCAGGGGAATAGCCGAGTACAAAGTTTGGTTTGTTATTCTTGGAGATTAAGTATGAACACGATAAAATTCATATTACAAAGCTTCATTTCAAATGATAATTGAGGGAGGCATATATCATTTCTTTCAACAAATATATTACAGGTCTATTCAAGAATTTGAATCATATACAGAGGGTCTACTTAATTGTAAGAAGCAAAATGCGTCTAATTATCTTCTTCTGCATTACTTGAGAAGTTTTTCGAATTTCTGAGAAGTGAAACCCTCTTCAAACTATTCAAATTAGGTTAACAATCGAAAATAAGCAATCATTTACCTTCTGGACTTTCTTATGATCATAAGGAGCAGGTAAATCATCGTCTAAGTCATGCATGTTATCTTTTAAAAGTTTGCCACTGAATTCATCTTCTTTCTCCACAGACTTTTTCTCCTCATTTGGTTTACTCTCATTCTTTTCAACAGCAATAACTGGAACAAATTTCGCCTTTCCATTCTCAAACTTCATAACAAATCTAAATCCTGCAGAGTCAATAAAACTCTTATGCTGATCGAACTCAGCGATCTTGGTATCAGATTGCTTATTCACAATATCAGCAAGTGTGTCATGACATTGTTTTGTCACAGTTTCGAAGTGAGATACTGAGAGCGGACTCTCTTTGATGCTGGAAAATTGCATCTGTTGTACGGGCTTTTTTATTTCGATAGGAGTGAATGCACTTTGTTCAATAAGCGAAGGAGAAGATTGACTCAACAATCCCTTGTGACTTTTGTTTGCAATTTCATTGACTTTGCTCATCAGATATTGTGAGAGGCGGCCAAAATCAGTTTCAATGGAGAATTCGCTTGACTTAGAGGCATCCACAGAGTTTTTCTTAATCAAATTGGTTATTCTCTCCTGGATTTTGTTTATGACGTCGGTGCTGGCAAGCACTTCAGAGAAAATCTCTTCCAATTCTATTATCGATGGGTTAACTTTTCTTTGCTCCTAAAGGCATTTTTTACCTCTAACATCGACCTGAAGCATTGTTGTCTGCTGTTGAGAGGCGGTGAGGGTACTGCTACTCTTTAGAGCGGATTCAGTTTCGATACTTTTGGTCTCTTCCAATGCAGACGTTCTTTGAACTTTCTCATGAGAAGGCTTGATGCTTCCCCTCAAAGGAGATTTGGCTTTGAAATTTCCTACAAACATCAGGATATGAATTTGAGACATGTCTACATACCTGAATAATAGACGAAGAATTTAATAAGATCTTTCGCCATGTAGAGGTTGCAGGCTTCTTTGAGGTCTTCATCGCTGCAGATGGTAATCTCATCGTTTTCGGGGTCCTGGGTAATGAAAGTTAGTTGTTTCGAAAGGAATGAACCTTACTTTGTAGGTGACCTTGAGCTTATCTTTCTCAGCAAATAGAAAAGATTTCGTGAGAATATCGGTAATACTTGACCAGGACAGCTCTTCATTGGTGAGCTGGATCTTCTTGATCCTGTTTCCGTACTGAAATTTCAAAAATGGCATGCGTGTGGAACGAAACGTGTGGAATTTCTGAAGAATTGAATCTATATTACTACATCCTAATTTAAACCACCTTGATAAACCCGTCTAATTTCTGATAATTTCTGACCTTCCAACCAATCATACTTATTAATTCCGGTGTTTTTTCCACATTATAGCCAATAAAATTGATTCCAAATCCGGTATACTGCATAGCTTTCTGATATTTCCTGTTGATTATCGACTCTCTTAATGCTTTTATTCCTAATTAAAAACCCAGTCTCAATCGAAAAATTAGTTTGGCTTGCAGTAAGCAAAGAACCAGAGTTTTTTCACATTAAGACCAGATAGTACTGAGTTTAGTGACCAATTTAGCTTAGAAAGGTGGTTATATTCCACTACTTCCATAGGAGCAGGTTGTATGAGAGTGTTTACTTTGCAGCTTAATCCCCGTTCCAGAGCCCTAACAAGGCGCGTTTAAAGGATGCTACCACTTACCGTTCGTGCTGCTTACCTTTACCATTCGACCGAAATGCTAGCTGAAAGGATAGGAAGGTGTTAATCGATAGCGAAAGAACTGATTGCAGAGTTGTAGTAAATTGTAGTAAATATAAGATAAAGGTGTCGAGAGTGAATTACTACTTGTGTAACTAATTCTCAATACTTTGGAAATAGAGAAATGGACTACAATTGAAGCAAATACTTTCAGTCTCGAGTGCTTCCACTAAATACTAATTGAAAATCATCTAATAGTGATAATGTTAGCACTATACTTTATCTCACATTGTTTATTTGGATTAATAATTCATTTTGATTTTCAAACAAATCAATATTGAATCAAAATAACTCAGAGAATTCAGCAACTTGCGAAGAGTCATCGCTTAGTGAAAGCTGAGCGGGCATGATCTATGACCCTTGCATATGAAAGAGTTACAATTTGATAATTTCACTGTTGCAAGTCGGTTCAATAGCATGAGATTCTTCGTAATTGCGGATTTTTCTCGGACAAAGCAGGATCTTGAGCATGAAAAGACCCCAATAAGAGTATTAACACTCGGTAGTCCCCATTCCAAGTGTTCTTTTTCTCGTTGATTCAGCTAAAGATCGAATCCAAAGCGCTATTTGAGTTTTCTGAGTTATCTAGTCAGATGCGTGTAAATGTTTTAACTGATATGAAAATCACACTCTCTAAATTATGTGTAAACGCGTATTCAGTTTTGTTGGTAATGATTGTACATATTCTGGTTTTAGAATTGGTATGACAATAACAAATCAAGGCTAAAGGTAATGTTGTATTAACAATAATTGATAAAATTCCCAAATAGCGGTATAGGTTTAACAAAACAAATCAATTCAAAGGTAAACAAGAAATTATGTTAGCTAGCTTACTATGTTCTTGAAATAACTGCTTTTAATAATTCTTCCATGAAACTTTGCTGAGATAAGATGTCAACATATTCATTAATTCAAATAAGATAGCTCTTCTTTCAAAAATTACTTGCAGAATTCACATTAGAGTCAAACGACAGAACAGGGTTACTTTGGCTCTGCACGTACCTAACAGAGTTAAAAATAAGAATTTTTTCTGTTGTTGTATTCCTTGAGAAAAATCTTGCAATTATTTCCATGTATCAATACTGAATTTATTCGAAAATATATTTTGAATGCCAGGCTCGGATAGGAAAAGAATCAGAGATGGAGCCCAAAAATCGTTTTAAAAACAAATTTTTTTGAGATCTGATTTCAGAGTAAAATCATTGAAAAACTTTGTTGAGAGCTGGTTTAATAATGGTCTAACTCATAATGCTATCTCGAATACTAGTACAATTAAACTGTCCGTTCTAGAGCTTCCACTTTCGCTTTTCTGTACTGAAGGTATACCGGGTTTTTTTGTTTCTCAAATTGGAAAAATTAATCATTGAATTTGGTTTAACTTGAGGTTATTATGAGTTCTCATTGAATTTACATCAGAAAAATTACCCTTGATCGCTTAAATTCTATTCTATTCACTCTCTTTCAGCTTGAAGTAGTTATTGGCTTTGTCGATTGCTGACCACAGATGATTTTATTGTGTCTGGAAAATGTCTATCCAAATTTTGAATCATTGTTCCGTGTGGAGAGAGAGTATTCGGGTTTTAACATTACCAAACTATCAGTTGCCAAGCGCTCTTAATTACGTTGATTTACAGTCTTGCTACAGAGAAAATAAATATCGAGCCTTCTGATATCCGAAGTTTATGGAGTAAACTAAAAAAACTAACCACACTCTCAACAATTTCACAATTATTCCTTTTCGTTATTCACTTTGTTAGTGCTTTTGGGCCAGCCTAGAAGAAAAAAACTCGAACTAATGCCTCTTTCCTCTTTGCAGCATCAAGAGACTGGATATCAAATATCATTCTCGAACATCCTCTAAAGATTATTTTGCTGTGTAAGGTTCATGTGGTTGAAAGACCAATCAAAGATTTCATCACTAAAATAATATGAAGCTGAGCAAATGTTCATTTATTTCAAATTAATGAGTAATTCATACCGAAACGCGCTAACAATCATACAGAACAACATCGCCATCCACAGTATGAACCATTGAGGCCTTAAGAGCAGAATCCGAAACACCTTGGGTGACCATGACGCAATTACCGAGTGATGAAATCAGTATTTCTTCAAATTAGTATCTGAAAAGAGGAAGAGATTGGATCAATTTGATGTGGGCATTTGGTTGCCAGTCCAATGCTGGTCTGTAGTGAATTCTCAGCTTGTCGTCTCTCTTGCGATAGATCCTCTCGAACTTGCCCGATCTGAAGTGGAATTTCTCAACTCTCTCATGAGGATGGTGGATAGTGTCGTACATCACCAGCGGCCAGAGGGTGGCGAAGAACGAAAATAGCACCAAGGAGATCGATCCCTTCAGCAAATTTTTGAGAACTGGAGGATACGCCGTGTGATAATTCATTGCTGTTCGAAATTTTTACCTTGCTTGAGATTTATTTATTTTAGCAGGAATTATCAAATGCACCTTAATTACCAAATCTATCCTTCATTCCAACCACGCCTTTTGTCTTTATAAATGTCAAAAGGCTTTGTTAATTCGAGATTACCTAATTTTTCAAAAATTTGAGGCCGGAACCCTTGACTTGTTGGAGTCTGAGGTTAATAAAGGTGTTGAGAAGAGTTGTTCGCAGGTTATTAAGTCGAATAAAAGAAATTAATTTTAACTGGTCCAGATAATTTATTTGTGAGCTAATGGCTGACTTAGAGAGCTTGATCGACAAGGTTACAAGTCTCCGCGACGACAACCATAATTTATACATAAAAAAATACACCAAAGCATGGATTCTCCACGCAATTGAAGAGAGTGACGAAATCAAAATGATTGAGCAGAGGTTCAAAGATTATGACCGTCGCGGAGTTGACATCATCGATTTTGTGCGCATCTTCCTGAATATCATCGAGCATAAAGAGGACGAGACGCTTTTCATCGTCATTGCGCTTATTGAGTTCTTTAAAGACATCTGCGAAACATACGGCCTCACGACGCATGTCAAATGCCCCGATATTATTAACTATATTGTTGACGTAAATTCCATCTTCATACAATAGATAACAAATTATTTCACGCTTTACTAGTCCTTGCTCTCCTCGAGTCCTTCCACGAATCAAACTATACCTACTAGAAAACTTCCTCCGAAAAGACATTTCGGATCTACTGACACTCGGATCCGCGAAATTGACATCGTAAGACCCTATTCATTGAAATTAGCTCATAGTGCACTAGACAGCTCCAGTGATATATGGTGATTCTTTCGGTCCGATTAAACGGCTGTCAAAGGCAAAGCTTGTGACGGACAGAGTCCATCATTTAAATAGCTCCATCAATTGGTATGTTGAAAGCCTTTAGTCTTAGGTAACCTTAAAACCCTAGCGCTTGCTACGCATCTGAGGTCAAGAAGATATTTGCGCTGGACTCCCTTTCTGACAACATATCGATCTACAACATCGATTGCATTTTAGAAAAACGTATACGTCCCAAGGCTTTGGCGAATGTGAAGGAGACTATGATTCTCGATTTTGATTGGTCAAACAAGCAGCTTCGGGTAAACTTTTATCAAAAACTTCGAGACTTACAGCCAGTATAGCTAGGAGCCTGCTTAAAAGACCATACGCTGGCTTTTTGGGACGCAAGCGACCAATTTGAGTTCGAGAAGAGCTTTTCTGTAGCAAATAGTACGGCGGAGTATCAATCGAAGATTTGGTACCTCGAGTTTTTGAACCTGTGGATTACTACAGACAAAACGAATCAGCTCCATGCTTGGGACATCTCGCAAGAGTCGCTCCTCTACACGCTCAAATCTGATAAAATAAAATCCGATATCATCGATGTTATTCCCATCGAAGTCCTGAAACTTGTGGGAGTTACCTCAATGGATGAGCTGATTACCATTTGGGACTTCTCTCGGAAAGTCGCTGTGATTCACATCCCAGTGCCTAACGCTGGCGTCCATTCGTTCGTGTATTCAACGACTTTCCAAACGCTGATCACAGCAGGGTTCGAGAACGTCATCTCGCTCTGGAACATCCATCCAATTCATTTCGATTACTCTAAAATCGGGAGACTGGTCGGCCATTCTTCATTCGTAACAGCTGTAGAAGTGATAGAAAATACGCCAATGGTAATCTCAGCGGATGACGTCGGGAGCATCAAAGTCTGGGATATTCGTAATCAAGGGTGCTTACAAACACTGGAGATGGGCGGGCGAACAGTCATTCTAAAGCTCCTTGATATGTATGATGTAGGCAAACTGTGCTTTGTGGGTTCACGTGTCAATATTTTAAATTTCGACGAAGGGTACGACATTAAAAACAAGCTGAAAGCTACAGAGTATCAGTGGCCGATCCAGGTCGAATATAATTTCTCAATGAATGAGATCGTTGTCTGCACGAAAAAGGAAGTCAAGATTCTTGATGCGAACACCGGACGCGTAAAGAAAATATACGCAGGCTTGTTGGGTAATACTGAAGACGATATAACGACTTTCCGCATGGTACAGCAAAACAAGAAGTTTATTTTGGGTGATCAACGCGGTAATTTGGGACTATATCTCCATCAGACAGGAGAACTTCTACAGATGATGAATGGCCATACGAACGAAGTGTCTGCGATAAAAATTGACTATATCAACCGGCTCATTATCTCGAGCAGTTGGGACTCGTCGGTGATTATCCAAAAGGAACTGAAAGACAAATTTAAAGTTACACGAAAGATAACCAACTGTCATTTTCGAAAGGAGATTTTTGTAATGGAAACTTCGGTTTATCATAATATCATCGTAACCGCGGCAGCAAGGAGCAACGTTCTGTACATCTACGACTACGAGTATATTCGCCTGATCGGAAGCATTGAAATTGAAGAGGGAGCCGAAACCACTTGCATACAGTTCATCAACGGTTATGCGATTTTGCTTGTCAGTACAAACGTCGGAACGGTCCATTTCTTCCATTTTGTTAAGAAGGACATTGCTTACCTCGAAATCAAGCATATCGCTGTGATAGACGCTAATAAATATTCGAAACAAGGAGAAACTTCAAGAAAAGACGACACAGGGGTGAGAGTTGTTACGAAACTGCTCTTAGACGTGGGATATGATTCCGACGGGACGGCTAAACCCGAAGAAGCTTACTTATATATCGCATTGAGCAAGGGCATGGTGATTAAATACCATATCGAGAGTATATTTGCGGACCCAGCGATTGTGCTTATTCCTCATGCAAACGCGCGATCGAACTACAACGCGGAACGAATAACCAACGAAGATTTCGAAGAGGCTGTGAAAAACTATAAAATTTATACCTTCAATGTAAGAGGCACCCAGGGCGGCTACCAAAACATTCAGAATATCTTCTCCCCCAGAGCGATTACGTTTGGAGGGGCCAGCACACTTGCAAACCCTAATTCTCTGTCACCTCATGCTTCGATAAATAAAGGAGACTCTACTACACGCAAAACTTTTCACCTCTCACCGTTCTCTTTGAAAGATAAGCAAACTACTCCAGACGCAAACTCAGAAGCTTCGGAATTCGAGTTTTCAGACTCCGTGAAAGACTTGTCGCAGGCCGTAGTGATGAGCTTCCAAGCGCATAAAGATGTTCTAACAACGTTGAACTTTATAGTCTGTCCAGAGAAAAAACTGTTGACCAGCTCTCTCGACTATTATATCAGAATCTGGGATCTGGACGGAACTCTTCTCGCCTCAGTCAACATAAACCACCCACTGCCAGTAACCTGGAACCTTGAGACGAACTCAACGAAACAGGCGAAAAAGCGCGTGTTATACGCCATGAAGATAATCGAGACTATCTTTAAGCGATATGATAGAAAAATCGCGCTGCTGGAAGAGAAGAGGATTAATATCAACCACTTCTTGGCACAGCTCGATGACAAAGTCTCCAAGGAGGAGTTAAAAGAGCAGGGCTCGCTAACAGAAAGAAAGCCTCAAAAGCTGATTTTGATGGCGGATGAGTATGAGCCGAGAGATATTCAGTTTGAGAAGGTCAAAGGAATGTACCACAGAGAGCTTCAAGGACCGACGCTGAGACAAATGGAAATCTCAAAGCGATTGATGCTGGCTCATAAGCTCTGGAAGCAGCAAGCAACCAACGCCAGCACAGGTGCGAATACTGATAGGCCGAGAAATAAAGAAGACCTTGAAAATTTCAATAATGAGTTGATGGGCTATCTTCTCGGTGACCCAAAGGAAACTTTGAACACCTTCCTACAGCCTCCAGAACAAGCGCTAAAAACAAGGCAGCTTAAAAGAAAGCTTGTACTTTCTCTAAAAAAACCTCTTGACACGACGAATTTGCTGGGATCTCCAAAAAACGCTAAAGACGCAAAACAGAGCGTCGAGAAGCTTAACATTACGCCTCTCAAGTTCAACTTGCATGATGAACACCTCGATAGTCCGCTGATCTCTCCGCCGAAAAAAGACCAAAAGAGATTTTTCGAGGCGAAGCCTCAACCAATTGAAGAGCACGCTGGTAAATTGACCACCTACAGTAAAAGAAGTCTTTCGCAAGTTGAGAATCTCAATGGGAATTTAACTTCAGCAAAAGAGCGAGAAACGGCAAGGATAGAAGATTTGAGCACGCTGCAGACCACAGCCCGCAAAACTACGGAAAGAGACGAGGACCATTCATTGCTAAAGTCAGGAAAAAAGACACCGCTTCAAAACACCAGCACATTGGAGAAAAAGAGGAACTTGCCTCCCATCCTCAATTTCTATGAATACGCCAACCATAAGCAACTGCTGTCTCCTGATGCGAAATCAGCGAGATCACAATTATCAACTGATCCCGGGACGCCTAAAGGCCCTTTGTCTCAGCGAGACCGAAAAACTGAGTTGCAGGCCATTCTTAGTACTCTTGATAGGAAACTGAAAAAATCTCAACTTCAGGAGAATGAGATTACTTTCAAAACGATAATCGACGAGTCTAAGCGCAAAAAAGAAGAGGAAAGGAAAGAACAGCTGAGACTCTCGAAAATGAAGTCGCAGGCTGAAATGAAATCTCCGTTGCTTACAAAGGGGAAGAAAAGTCTTCCGAGTATTAATTTCAAGCAGAACCTTGAAAATTTCAAAAAGAATATGGATCACATGATACAAGAAATGCTGGAAGGAGCCAAAGAGAGTATAAGTGAAAAAGTCGCGAGAAGAATTGAACAAAAACTGAAACTACAAGCGAAATTGAATCCGGATTTCGATTATGAGCTGCTTCAGACTGAAGGGAAAAAGCAAGGGTTTGTTCCTTTGGGCGTTATATTCAAAAAATTAGAGGCGATTGACGCAGTGGCTGATGATTTTGTGTACAAGAAAACTCTTCATAGCCCCAATGTACGAACAGAAAAATCTCTAAGATCAGGCAAAGGATCGACTACGATGATAAAAGATAGTGGCGTCAAGAGGAGCTATGGAGACACGGAGTTGGAGCAAATTCGGAATACAATCAAATTCGACTCTGCGCATAAGCATACTCATTCTTTTCATTCTATTGCAGAGTAAGAAATGGGAAATTGAAGAAATTGAGTGATGAGTGATGAGGACATAAAATATATAAGTTTTTTCACTTCTTTTCCGGTACTATTCAAGTAAAAATAAATAAATGATTTATAAATCGTCGAGAGCAAATTCATTTATTATAAGCCTATCGAGAAAATATCGTGATGAAAATGTTATGTCGTTCATCAATTAATTAGTTAACTCTATCACTAGAAATCTGAGGCATTTTTATTAAGCTTCATCAAAATGGCGGTTTGATAACTTATTCAGTTATTATTCTTAAAGAACGAACGAATTCAATCACCTTTATCTACGCGTAGTTTGAATTTTGGAAATTTTTGACGAATTTTTAAACGTTAAGTTACTTATTTTCTCAACTATCAATGGAAACTATAGAAAAAACAGCCTCACTCTCATTACACGGCGTAAAATCTCGTATCTTACTTTGCTTATGCCACTCCGATTTAGCAAGACTATATCTTGAAGCTCGCTGCAAACAATGAAGCGCTGTATATTGAAATCGAGCAAAAAGACACCGGTTATCGCTGGAAGAACCAGTTTGCTGCGACTTATATCGAAGATCTTACAAAAAAGACTGGAAGCTTTAAGACACATGCAGTTTTTGCCAAAATGCTCACATCTGCTATCGACAGAGACAATGATTCTGTTTCATTAGACATTCTCACGTAAATAATCTCTTTAATGCCTGTGTTCAATACCATTTCAAATCAATCAGTGTTCAAGATCTCGAGTTACTCAAGGCCCGAAAGCAAAACAGCACTGCCAGTACTGAGAAACCACGGACGAGCAACAAGCGCTTCATAATTTTGACATACGCTGTGGAATTTGATAAAGTCCATTATCCACTTCAATTAAACTTCGAGGTAATGGATACTGAGTCCGATGCACTTTCCCTAATGCAGTTTTTTCATGCGAAATATAGGAAAATCTCGATGTAGAGTCCTTGAAATCGACAATCTCACGGATGAGACTTGAGATCGAGGAATTGAAGCAGCAAAACAGTAAAGGAAAGGAAAATTCGACTTTTCTCACAGGAACGAGTCTCCCAAGCACAGATCGTCTGCCAGAATTGACGAGTTTAAAATCCGAGAACGACCTCCTCAAAGAGAGATGCAGAAAATTAGAAGAGTCTCTTGCAGCGGTATATTCATCAAAACTTTTAAGAAACTGATTCAATGCTATCAAAGTCCCATGCGAAAAATAAAGGAGTTGGAGCGGTAGAGTTCGACCAAATACTGAAATCGAAATTGGAGGTTCATTCATCTCTCTTGATATTGCAAAAACAATAATATCTTGATATAAATAGCTGGAGGCTGAGGTTGAAGCTGTAAAGGCAGACTACATTCGAGACGTGAAGAAGCTTAAAACAAAACTTGATCAAAGAGAGATTGAACTAGAGGAGGTGCGGTCACTTTCCAGCTTTAATAATAAGGAAAACGTAAAATTTGCTGGTTTCTAGGATTCAGGCATTTAACGCAAAAATTTTTCTTATTAGACTTCAATTAGCAGGATTGAGGACAGTGAAGCTGAGTTGTCTTTTTCGAAAAAGATGATTTCACGTCACCAGGATGAGATCGAACGCCTCTCAAAAGTAACACTTATGGATGATGATGGAAACCTCACAAATTTTATTTAGGAGATAGAAAATTACAAGAGCCTAGACAGAAGACAGCAAGGACGGATCAAACAGCTTGAACAAGAATTGGACAACGCGCTAAGAAGGTCGAGTTATTCGCGGACTTCGAATCGATCAAGCCGTGACAACTCACCATACACTCGCTCTCGAGGAGCCTCGCCTTCGAGTGGTAGTTTTATGTCATATAAGAGAGATCCTAACTCAGCCTAGCCACTTCAAAGCGATCTAGTTCATTACCGAATAAAGTGTTTTCTCCGGTGATAAGGTCTCAAAAACAAACACCAACAACCAACACTCACAACTCACCAGGAACAGTAAGGATAACTTTTTTCTTTTGGGAAGTGTTGACCTTGTATAAAAAAGTTTGCGCGTGGAGGATTAAAGAACAGAACAGGAAATTCGCCGCAGCCCGGTACCGGTAACATATTCAGTCCATCATATGGAAAGAAAGATGTCAACAAAACTGTTGGATATCGCAAGCCTTCACCTAATAGCAGACTCTATTCGCCAACAGGGACGGCAAATGCTGGAACTGGCAAAGCTCCGCTTAGTAGTACATAAAATTAGTTTTAAAATGGACTTAGATATTACTATTTTTAGCTGATAAATACACTTTCTCAAAGAAACCAGCAGCTACTGCCAGCAATTCCCGCGGAGGGAATCGCTTCTCGACTAGTCCTGGGAATGATAACACGATGAAGACGAATGTAATTGGATCAAAGAGATTCTTCGGCCGTCAAGGATCTCCAAATACAGCAAACCAGAAGAATTTAGCAGTAGAGTCTTCGAACTACGCTAAACGAACTGCTCTCGGTAGAAGTCATTTCTGTGGTCAAATTCATAATTTTTATTGATAATAGGACAAGCTAACACAAAAACTGCCGGGAAGAATGAGCTTCAGAAAGCTGGGCAAGCACTGAATTCAAAGCAAGATGCTGAAACTAGAGATGAACTTGAGACGAGGCTTGGAAAGCTTCAAGACTTACTCAAAATGGCGAAGGGAAATTATTAGAGATATATATATATTTATTTTCTAACGTCTCTTCGGAATTTATGGCTTTTTGTATCTATAGTATCCTAAATGAGCGATCTAGCTAAAAGCAGCAATAAGATTTTCTCATTTGAATTGCCTTGAAAGAAAACCAAAGTTTTACATGACAAGATCTATCATTATGAGCTAAGTTTGTAACGATGCATTAAGTGAGATATTTTGGTCATAATACGCTTGCTCAGTTGCTTCAAAAAAAGTCTTTTTTTAATCTATTTCATCTTGCTCTGAGTTTCCTCATACACTGAAAATTGCATTAAAATGTCTTCAAATAAGCTCGGATGATCATAGATATTCTGCACTCGTTAAATGCATCAAAAGTTGAAAATAAACATATATTCTTACTCTAGAGTAGAGAATGGCCAACGGCAACATCCGGAATTTCTCGGAATATTTTCAATTTCTTTGTTAACTAGCAGCAAATTTCTCTTAATTTCGCGAATAACTCCTATTGCTTCAGCAAACAACATATAGACAATATGAGGAGGCAGAATATGCTCAAATTCAGCGAAAGAAACATCGGAACCAATTTGTAATGTCTCTTTTCAACTTCCTTAATCAATGATATAAGGTTCGTGTTAATTATTCGATGTTATGTAATCATTACTGCTTTTCCCAAGTCCTTAATTCACTATTTTCCGATTTATCACTAAGACGCAAGGATACATTAAACGTAAATATTAATGTTTTCGGGGGAGGATGCCATCGGAAATTTCATTTAACATCGCTGTAGAAATTCTCTATTCTTGAACAATTACTTATATATATCTATTCTTCGCAGCAGCACTGAGATAACGAATAATTAAGAGAGCCGAATTTGTTCGATTCCCCAAATTTAGTTTGCTCTCTGTAACAAAAGATATCAAGCGAGGTTCTAAATGCAGAAGTTTTAATAAAAAAGACAATTTACTCGAAAATGGGAATTCTTTGTTGTCCAAGACCTCTACCTTGGGATGACAAATCAATGCAGAATATTAAGACAATAAAATCCTGGTGTTAATCCGTAGTAAGTACACCCAAAACCATGGAAGCTTCTCAGTCCTTATCGCAATCTTTTTGTCATCGCAAACGCACTCTTTCTAAAGAATTACAAAGAATCTTTATCGGTAACTTACGAATGAGGGTTCTGAAAAATATAGTTAGCATTCAATTTTCTGCCGTGAGTAGGGTTACATTTTTTATTATTTCTTTCTATCAGAGACTCCAGAGAGAAATCTTGTAAGCTAAGCTGACATTGGTGAGGCGGTGTTTAAAGGAATTGATAAACCACTATACCTTCATATTATGATGCTGTGAAAAAAGTGCCGCATTACTGTCATCAGCAGCATCCAGCAAAAAGATATGGCACTGAAAAAAATTGAAAGAGTAAGCATTGATCTGCCCGTCATACGCTGAAAATTCTTAATTTCAGACAACTTAAAATCAGTGGTGGTATTAAGGCTCGAGAGCCTAGTTTGATACGATGTTGCTCTGAAGGACCTTAAACCATTGAATCCAATATTTTTTTTCATCAGTATTCGATATTTTGTACAACTGTAGAGTCAATAAAATTCCTGAAGAGAGAAGAATTTCAGCTGAACCTTGAGAAAATGGGTCGTAGATAAACAATTGAAGATCATCAGGAAGTTGGACAAAAAACTAAGCCTACCTTATGAATTAATAACTCAAATATACGTCACTATCTTGAAACAGAGGTTAATATCCTAGCTCCCCCACCCAAATTCTATACTCAAATGTACAATGTAAGTTTTGGCCATTTTTTTCGTATTGCTGTCGCTCCTTCAACACCGATATGATTCGCCCTTAAATTTAGTGTTGTAAGATTCGTCCATGAGTCATTCTTGCTTAATTCTCTTGCTCCCTTGTCACCGATATTATTCGATGATAAATTTAGTGATGTGAGCTTCGTCCATGAAGTATTCTTGCTTAATCTTGCCGCTCCCTCTGCATCGAGATGATTCCTTGATAAATCTATTGTTGTGAGCTTCGTCCATGAGGTATTCTTGCTTAAATCTGTCGCTCCCTCTGCACAATCTTATTCGATGATAAATCTAGTGTTGTAAGATCCATCCATAAGGTATTCTTGCTTAATTCTGTCGCTCCTTCATCACCGATTTTATTCGATGATAAATTTAGTATTATGAAATTCGTCCATGAGTCATTCTTGCTTAATTCTCTCGCTCCCTCTGCACTGATATTATTCTCTGATAAATTAAGAACTGTTAACTTTGTAAAATTATTTTAGTTTAGTGCTTTGTTTTTCGAATCTGTGGTTGTGCTAAGTAAGATCTAATGATTTGCCCCTAAATAATTCTCATTTTCTTATCTAATTCGTTGTATTAACCTTATCATGTTGATAAAAACAACAAGAGATTATGTATGTTTCTTCATGAATGATTATGAATGCTTTAGCAACGTGTAAATAAAGTTGTTATAAACACAAACAATATGACGAGTTCTGGGCTCGCTTCGAATGTTTGCTTTTGATTAAAGATGAATGTTGATTTTTTCAGCTGAGATATATTGATACGATTCACTATGTAGCACATAAGCAAGAAAAAGGAAGCAAATTGTTAAGAGCTTGGATAAGATGACTTCAGAACGTACTTCTAAACATGAACAAGGAAGGCTTCTGGGAGCAGACTTCACTTGATTGTCGCTAAAATTGAATTTAATCAATCTGGAAATTTTGTTTTAGAACTAGATTCAGTTCGTTATTCCTAACCTCAAGGAACCTTGGCGGCAGGTAGAAGTTCGATTCTGCGCCTCGACCACAAAAATTTCCAATATTTCAAAAGAAAGAAAGGAATTAAGATGGTCAAAAGGGTTCTACTTCTCCTCACACAAGAGGTGGACTTTCAGAAATGCTTTTTGAAAATTATTCTGGAAAACGAATTTTGTTATTTTGCTATTCCAAAAGAATTGGCTGATGATGACGGTCGTCGGTCCAGGAATCAGTTCAAAAATTCAAGAATATCCTAAATCTTCGATCTATCTTCACGTTCATAGAAAATCTTACTTGAAAAGCAAGCTTTGAAATCTACAATAAATGATTTCGAAGAAAACATCTCTAAAGCTTGAAATATTGAGAACTAGAGATGCTTCTGAAAAGTGCGTTTTCGAAAGGACATCACATTTATCACAAATAGGAGAAGGCTTTTTCTCATTTGCAATCTCTCCAAATTTCTGGTGAAGTAGTATCCTTTCGCAAACGCGTTTTATATAGGCATATTTTCGTAGTGTATCGACATTTTTTCACCTTTTAGAAATGTTTCCTTGAAATCATTTATTTGTCGATGTCCTTCTTCAAAACGAACTTCCGGGGTAGACCATGCTTTGGTATAGCTGTAGTTTGAGCTCCTCGGATTATTGAATATTTCGATCGGCTTCTAAACCTGGGGCCGCATCATCAGCTAATCTTCTTCAATGAACAAAATAATGAAATACTAGTCCAGAAAAAAATTTCAAGCATTTCTAGAAGTCATCTATGATGCAAAGAGAAGTTTTTCCCGCTCCTGTCGATCTTTTAGGTGATGGAGTCTTTCCACATTCCTAATTATTTCTCTTTTTTTTGAAAAATATGGCAGTTGTTGTTCCTGAGAACAATAACCGAACCTCTACCCGCTGATTGAATGTTCTTGAGAGGAAGGAAAGCTAACTGATCTCATCTCCTATGTGAAATTTCCGGACCATTCAAATCGATCTTGAATACTTTGACAATCGAGTACAAAACTGCTCGTTGGTATGATATTAGTGCCCTTATCATTCATTAACTTGTTGGCAAGGCTCTTTAAGGCTCTTGCGGGTCATCTCTTGTCGATATTCTTATCAATTTGCTTCTCTTTTCTCGACGTAGGCGCTTCATCATAAATAGAATAATTTAATTCAGAAGAGGAATGCAGCGAAATTAACTGAGAGTATGATTTCAATGATCTTTCTACCAATAATCAACTGTTGCTACTCAATGCTAAGCCAACTATAACAATTAATTAAGACCGGAAACGACATCTGATATAAAGGCTGACATTCATTAATATGTGCTCATTGAACACAGGGTACTGAGTTTCGAATTTGAGAGAGAGAAAAAAAAAACTAATAATGAAGAGAGAAAGTTTAGTCCCGATAATGCACAATATTTTAAAACGCAACCGGCTCAAATGAAAAGCAATGCTGCTGTTGCTGCACGAAATGGTGAAATCCTTCACTAATTGAGGTTCAAACCAAATTTCTTAGATGTCGCTTAACATCGCTTTCCGTTTTTTAACCTAATCCATGGATATGAATGACTTAGAATTGCATAAAAGCGTTCGCTTGTTGCTTCCAAGGTCCTCAGAATGTCTTCTCAGTCAGTTTCAGTTGGGTGCTCTACGAAGAAAGCTTCATCCTGTTTTCCTATGCTAAGATGAAATGATTCAATTCATCTTGGTTAACAGATGCCGAGAAAAGAGAGGCAAATTGTGAAGAACATGGGTAAGATAACCGACAAGAGGTTTACCAAGGAGATGTCATATGATTAATGACGCATACGGAGAATAGAATGGCACCAAAAGATTTCCCTCTTTTTCGAAATATCAGAAAATGAATTCAAAAAACTCCGAGAACTTCGTGTTGGAGATAGAATCAGTATCTATTTTTACTCAAGGCTTCTGATAAGAAATGCGATTTGAATTTCTCGAAAAAAAATTTTGACATCTATTCCAAGGAGATATCATGAAGGATAGCAGTGTATCCAATCACGCAAAAGATTCAAGAGGATCGAGAGGGTAAATATCTAATGCTCTCTGCAAAAAAGGCAAAAAGAAAAGGAAGGGCATATGAGTTTGAAATTATTTCCAAAGAAAGCCGAGATCTTTGGAAGTTTTTGCTAAAGAAGAAGAATGTTGTCTGGCTATTAAGAGGATCATGAAGAACTACAAAGACAGACAATATCCAAGAAGAAAACTCCATATCCAGACAAAAAAGAGATAGAGATTCTAAATTTGAAAATTGTATTTCTTGTCTTTCAACATCTAGTCAATATAGTTCAAGACCTGTAGAGATATCATGCATTTCGATATCTACGGAGATTTTCTTTAACTTTGTTGTAAAAATATATTTTAGAACCTTACACTTTCTCAAATTCTTTATCCAGAGGAAAATCTGGTATTTTGACGCACCCAACCGCTGGAATTTCGATTTTCAAGAAAGTTTAGAATTTCATTAAGCATCTTCGGATTGTCTCTTGCTGATCTTATTTTCTCACAGCGATAAAACAACCAAATATGTTTCATTTTTTCTATCTATTTAACTCCTTATGAAATCAGAGCTGAAATCTTTGTTACTGTAAGGTTCGAGTGCGATTAAAACACTCTTTCCGATCGAGAACATTCTCACAATCAGCATTAGAATCGAATTTGATATCCCAAGAAAAAAAGATTCGAATTTTAGATAAATAAATCAGATAAAACGAGAAAAGATGAGAGTCAGAAATACCATGAAAATATATGAAATGACTTCAACAAGGACCTCGAATCTAACCAAAATTAAAGGAATATAAGAGTATTGGCATAATGTAGGTTAAATTAGCCATTAAAAAAAAAATGGATAGTATGATTTTCCTTAGCAAATTAGAGTAGGGAGGTCATCCTTTGAGGAGTTTGATTAGTCTAATATCAGCGGAGCTACAATGTTATAAATAATAATTTCTACAGATATCAATTAGTTAGTCTTTCCCTTCTCAGATTGAAGATGTTATCTCAGTAATTGATGAGAAGGCGACACAAGAAGGGAGAAACTTGTGTGATTTTGAGCAACTTCTTTGGAAGAAAAGTATATATGTCGGCGAGTTATACCTGGTAACACTTATCAAACTTAATTAGAATAAACTCTCATCTAGCATTTCAAGTAAGATTCTCTGTAATAGTGACATATTCTTAACCCCCCAAGCAAGACAAACATGTCGAATATCATTCAGAGTCAAAGAGTCAAACTGAAATGCTGACAATAGCCTAAAGGTGAAATGGTCTCAATTTCCTCCTATTCAAAGGGATTTTTTTTGTGGCTCGG
>ENA-UOUE01000032-UOUE01000032.1-compost-metagenome-genome-assembly--contig:-NODE-32-length-92532-cov-8.111600_pt1 | contig 92532 bp, 63 predicted proteins | sample MGYA00238146_ERZ747223 | MGnify/ENA primary metagenome ERZ747223 (study PRJEB28781, sample SAMN06268865) | compost metagenome | isolation source: single cell | place: USA: California, Emeryville, Joint... | reverse complement strand
TGGAGTAACCGGGTCCTCGCGTCTATCAGTTATAATAACTGCTAGTTTTGCTTCTTTGTCTTTGTTAAAGGAAGTTGTGTTTTCGGCATATTCTTTCGTAAATTCATCCTATATATATGTAGGGAGACTCCAATACACCTTCAACGAGGAAAAATGGCATTACATTCAATTTTCGGGCCAGTTCGAAACATGGTTCAGAGGTTGCATGATATCTTATCATTGGTACCATCCTCTTCGAATAGATGGCTGCTAGAAGACCGCTTGCCATTCTATTGAACATCTTTTCCTCAACGGGTGTCCAGTACTCTTTTGGAACACTAAAGGCTGAAACGGAGAGTTAATTCAAAACCAGGTCAGGTCCGCTTACTCAAAGACCGAGGTATGTTTAATGAAAACAGGTCATCATTGACTGCGTAGTAATCCACATACACTTCCTATATTTTGTTAAAAGTTTGGAACAAACCAGCATCTAAAAAAAGGCCTACCACACATTTTTTCACAAGATTGTTCACGTCTTGTTCAGCCAATTGTTCTAGCTGAGTCTTGAGAAGTGAATTGCTAAAAACTAATGGAGAGTTTTGTCAATCGAGAAGCATCAACAACAATTACAGAGGTTGTATTCGTTGAACCGTCTATTGTCTAAAGATTTAATCTGTTCAATAATCTGGGAGACGTTTTCTTCGGTCGGTCGAACAAAGAACATAGCATTTAAATGCAATAACTTTTCTGAGGACTGCTTTTCCATGGTTTCAATGAGATAAACGTTCTTTTTCAATATTTGAGACTGAGATATTATCAACGAGATTATGCCTGGCAGATTAACAGTTTGAAATCAGCGTGAATTTCTAAGATAAATTCCATTACCCTTGGTCTCGTTGTCCAAAATCAAGCATTTCATCCCTGAAACCTCTTCCAGCATCCGCCCGAAGTAGTCTTCAATAACATTAAACAATCCTCTTGGGTTTTTGTTTGCTACTTTCGATTCCATTTATATATATTCAAAGTTTCACGATAATTCTTTTTTAAATCGTTTATCAGCTGGAGTTCCTTCTGAATTAATCACTATATCATCACTATGATATTGTTTTATGGTAATTCTAACATTTTCAGTCAAACCAAAGCTTGCTTTATACCACTACCTGAACTTACAGACAAAAGACAATCAGAGGTAGTAAGAGTAAATTAGATAATAAATAACTTCAGTCAGCAATTTTTCAGCGGGTCGAAGCGATGTTTGATGAAATATGCAGCATTACAAAGGAAAAGTACTACATTTGTTGCTCACTAATAATAATCCCATAGAGTTCGTTTCAAATTACTTGAAAATGTCACTATTCCTTTTCAGCGTTGGCCTTTGCTTGTTTTGCTCTCATTATTTCAGCATCTCTATTTCCAGAAAAGTTCGATTATATTTTCAGCAGGATAATGACGACTACCTTTCTTTAGTCTTGCTGTACTCCGATTTTCCGGCGCCCTTTTTGCCGTTTGCTTGCTTTCCTTCGTTTCTCTTGGCAGCTCTTGCTCTGTCTCTATCTCTTTGATCTCCTCTTGACATTTTTTTAAGTTTTTTGAAAAATTCTAATTACAATAAAATTAGGACTCTCTCCTTAAATAAATTTGTGCGTTTTAATTTTGTTCAACTTTAATTGGTTCTGATGATCGCTTCTGACAAGTTAAAACTTTCAAAACCCTTCTTTCCATCTCAAATATTTCTCAGAGCTTGCCTGAGGTCTAATAGGTTCTGCTTAATGGGGTTTTCTTTGATTAGCGGGAATAAATTAATAATTTACCCAATGCAACTACCCAGAGTTTTTCAGATCACTATGCTACACTGAAAAATATAGTTACAAGTTGTATTTTCTACTAGATAGTGGTGTTTATCATCTCAGATTTGTCTTCCACCAGAATTTTGACATTGTTAAATGGGGATTTCTCCTCTTGATGTGTTGGCGCTGCTGCAAGCGATCATAAGGAGGGTGATTTTTCACTCAGGGAACGTCCAGCCACCAATATCATTAACATAGAATGTGTTGAACTGAGCTTCCATAGAACTGGATTACTTCGCTAATTTCTGATCTTCTTCTGTATGTTGATAGTTAGCAATGGTTAAGTTGACATTACTATCATGTTCCATCTTTATCATTGCTTTATTTAAGTAATTTTGTTCCTTTAACTATTTCCTATGTTGCATCTCTTGTCTACACTCACTTGTAGTATATGTTAATTATTTTTCAATCTAATGTGTATCAAATAAGTTTGAATTTAGTCTTTATCAACTTATAAATCTAATAGTGTTAACATTCTTTGCGAATAAGAGTTTGATTTCGATTTAAACAGTTACCAATGTAGCTTCAGCACACGTTAATATAATCAATTGAACCTAAGTTAATTTTTATCAAAAGATCAATACAAGTCCCATTTTTTATTTTTCAACACGTTGTAACCCTTATAATATTTGTGGTAGTACTATCAGAGATCGCAGATATTACCGGTACAGCAATATACCTTATGTAAAACATAATGCAAGTCTAATTACCTTTGATAATCATTTCATTATTGACTACGTTTTCAGCAGAATTTCCATTACCAAAACATATTGAACTAAAAAAGAAGGTCTGCATTTTTGCTCTCAAGGGAAATCTCAGGTGAGACCTGAGGAAACCTCATAATCTTTCGCCTTAAGATTATGAAAATATGGTAGGAAAAGAGCGCATCAATGCAAATTTCATATTATCCTGTAAATTAGGAATCGAAGTGCCCTTTGAAAGGCAAACCTCGATAAAATTCACAAATCACGCTCTCCCAAAGACTTTCCCTTAAGTCTCCTTTTGTTAAAAGGAGATCTCGAATTGCAGCAATGCCCTCTCTGTCTTGACAATTCGATTTATTTACAATTACCAAAATCAAATTATTAATTTATTTATCAGCTGAGTTTGAATTCAAGTAAATAAAAGCTAATTCAAAAATTGAATATTTCGATCCATTATCGAGTATCGGAGAGGGATTCACCATGCACTCAGAGATCGTTGATCAAAATTTCAAATAAGCATTTTTTTGTATATTATTTGTGTCAGAAGTTGGAAATTAATTCATTTGGAATAAAGAAAGATAGTCAAAATATATGAGCCTATCTCCAAAAATAAGAAAGTCTAACAAGTTATTCCTTCTAACAGTTAGCGAGAGCATTAAATAATTGTTAACAATGATTTGAGTAAAACTTAAGAGAAAGAGAAATCAAAGTTAAGGATTGAGCGAATGAGAAGCTAAATGCTGTCATTACTTTTTTTAAAAAAGTAGTCGGTATTGAACAATAGGTTGCCTTGTTTTTTTACGTGATCAATTAAAACTTTTACAAAGAGAAGTCATTATCTATTCAGAGCAAATAAAAAAAAAAGAGAAGTCATTAGTGCCAATTAACCATCTCTTTGACGTACTAATATTTTTGAATGCATCAAAGTGCCAACAAGAGCAATACAAAAATATTGGCATTATCTCAAATTCCAAAAGCATGAAAATCAGCAGCTCCCCACAACTAGAATATCCAGTTCGCTAAAATGTCCGTCCATATCCTTACTTTTGCTCTTATAGAAATGCTCTAAGTAAAAGAATTGGTTTTTGATTTGAGTTCTCTAAGAATTCAGGATACAACATAGAACAACTTCAGCTTACTTTTTTTTTTTCACACCTAATAAGAATTATCGATACTAAAATTCGAGATCCTATAATTCACTATTCTCTCAACCAAAAACCTGAGAACGTTCAAAACCGACTACTTTCCTACTACTTGGGAGCCTTTTTTTCGGCTTTTTGTTTCTTTCTATTCAATTCCATTTTGATTTTTCTTCGTTTCTAAAAATTAAATTAGACTTCGAACAAATAGCATAATCTTACTCTTCTTTTTTCCATTTCATCGACATCGTTAAGAACTTCTTTTCTCATCTTTTTTCTATGGTTCCTCTTCAGATGCATAGCAGCTGCGAGTGGATTTTCGTCCTAAAAGAAAGCAGTTTCAATACTATAATGACTTATGAAGATAATACCGTTTCTTTCGCTCTCTTGATTTTCTTTCTTAGAATACGAGGAGCAATTGAAATTTCTCTTTTATGACGGAGTTCCTAAGCACATTCATTACAATTAAAAAGGAGGATATTAGTGGGAAGGATTACATTAACATCGAGCTGTCCGATATCGCCGGTACCCATGTATTTTTCGATGTGCTCTTTACCAATTGCTTCATCTTCTTCCTCTTCTTCACTGTCGTTTCCGGCGTCTTTACCAGTTCTCTCAGCATTTCTTTTGGTCAGCTTCTCTTGCTTCTTCTTTTTCTTTTTTTCGAGTCTTTCGGGTTTGACAGCTTTTTTGATCCTCATTGGTCTTTCCTGTATTCGAGATATTAATTCAATACCTTTAGTCAATGATTTGTTACTTTGAACATTTTGTTGTTCTTCTTCAAACCCTTCTCGTATCCAGCCTCAGATTTGAAAGTAATGTATCCAATTCCTTTCCCAATATGAGTCGCAGGGTCTCTAATTACTCTGATATTCTCAATATCCCCACAGCTCTGGAACTCCTTTCTCAACTCCTCTTCGGTTACGTTGAACGCGAGATTTCCAATGAAAATCGTTTTTGTGTAATCGAGTTCTTTCTTAGTGGCCCAGTCGACTCTAATGTGATTTTCCTTAATCACTGAGCCATTAAGAGAAAGAGCTTTTTCGGCTTCCTATTAGATCTAAGTATTTGGGAAAGACTAATGAAGCATTACATCTTTTGTAGAAAAGATCACGTAAGCGTTCTTGCTTGAGGCATCTGGGACATACTATCCAAAAAAGTTTTTCACTGAAAAAAGAAAAGCAACTATACCTTTTTGAGGATAACTGAAGCCCTAACTGGCATTTTGTTATCTTGGACAGGAACCGATCGGAACCTCACATTCTCTACCTATTATAGAAATTGTAAACCTCACAAAAATATTGACAATTAGAACTACCTTTCCGACTTTCTTGAAAAATTTAATTATATCCTTTGGCTTCAAATCGAGTTCAACGTTTCCAACAAAGACTGTTCTTTCATTACGTTCCTGCAAATTAATCACATTAGAAAACATGCCAAATTAGAAATTTTGAACTTTAATTTGGAAAGCTGAGAGGCCCTCATTCTCTTTTTCATCTTCTTCATCTTCTACATCCATAGTATCATTCAAGTTCTTCTCAATTTCTTCTTCAATTGCATCATCTTTCTGTTTTGTGGTCTTTTTGGAAGGTTCTTCTTTGGGTTTCTCCTCAAAGATGATCTCTTTGATTGGTCGGGAGAAGAGTTCGTCGACTTCTTTAGATTTGGCGTTCTTTCCTTTTTTACTAAGAGCTTGACTGATCATTGTAGCTGTAAAGCAAGAATCTCTTTTTGTGCTTTTTAAACTTATTGCTATCTAAAATCAAAAATAACACTCCTAAAGGTCAAAAAAGTCGCTGACTTTCCGACGAAAGAATATTTTTAGATTCTATTTTTCTTCGCTCGCTCTATAGAAGAAATCTAAGTAGATCATAACCTGTCTTATGTATACCGTCTTCTGTACAGATATATTACAGGGCGAATCCAGCAGATTGAGAATTTTCGATGTTTTATGCACGAACACGAACACGAACAGCTAAAGTTATTTCTGGGATAAAATTGGAGAATAATCTGTCGAAATGATTCATAATATCCACGATGTTGCTTTTTACCCATGGAAGACGATTGAACCAAACTTTAGAACAAAAATTTCTGCAAGTGAGCAAGCTCACTCAAGTCAAGTAACGAAATTACCCTTGCAGCAACAAATGAAGAATAGCTAGAGGCAAGATACTTTGCTCCTTGAATATTTTCTGTGTCTCACATTTATTTTTTTGTAACTATGAAATATCCATTACCTCAACGTAAAAGTAGTAAAGCCAAATTAGTTTTTGAAGGTCCGTTTGATGGCCATAGAGCCGTTAACAAAGAAACAACAATCGACAGCGACGTAGAAGACAACATATCTACACATACAATTTACCACTTCTGTAAAAAATGTAAGCATCATTTATTCCAATTTAATCTTTTCAAGATATATCTTTCTCATCTCTTCATAAATCTGACGCTCGCGATACTCCTGACATCTCTTCCAGACTTTTTTATAAGTTGAGCATTTCGAAATCAAGCTTGAAAAAGGAATGGAATGCATGAACGAATTTTCTATGATTCTTGGATTCTCTCGCATGCACTTCACAAAATCCACCTCCTCATTTACGCAGAAATCTTGATAGATGTAGGGGATGTCATAGCTTTCGATGATTTCCTGTGAATATTTCGTCGAAGGAATATAGTCTTTATCCATCTTCAAAAATTACCTTATTTATTTTTATTGAGAGAAACAGTGCACAAATGAGAAATAGGAAAAACTCATTCTCAAGATAGTTGCTGCAATATTAGAGAACAAAACAAATTGCTTATCATGAATTGAAGAAACACTGATGATCTTTATTCATTGTTTGAGTTTGATATTAGGAGAAAAATCCAGAATGCTAAATATGTATAAATTTTTTTGTTTTCCTATCGTCACTGGTTTTTTTAGATTTGCTGAAATAATACTCATATAAACACTACTTATACTCGAAACAGCGAATATTTGGCTTGCTTCGAGTCCTTTATCTACACTTAACTCAATCTAAAATGTTCAATTTTGGTAAGTTGCTGGTATCTTCATCATCCTCAGCCTCACTTTTATTGTCATTATTCGTCTCAAGGGGTAACTCTGAGACAATTTTTGTGGCCTGAATCTCTGTTTCTTTCGTAAGATTAAGGTTGATGAGTCCACCCGCTGGTGTTGATTGAACTGGGTTTTGGGTTGTTGAGCTAGGAATGTCTTCCTTAGGAACAGAGAGAGTTAAATTGAGGTTCATCGGTGCTGGCTGAATCTTTGTTTCTGATCCTTCAATATTCGATTCTTTTTGTGTAGTTTCTTTCAATGGGACGGCTGTTTCTGTTTCAATTGCCTAAAATATAAATTAGTTATAGATCTTTGAGGCTAACTCACCATTTTTGTTTGAGGTGTTGTGAGAGTAGGGTCCTTTTGTGAAATTGTTGACTCTTCCGTAGGTTTTTCGATGACAAGGGAGGGTTCGGCCATCGATAATGTTTTAGCATTTTCGATATCCATGATTTCATCATTGATTCTTTTAAATTTCGTATCGAAATAATTATGGATTGCGATTGTGCTATCATCTTCGATAATCGTCCTTCCTCTAGAGCAGAGAGCTGCCAATATATCAGAAACTACAAAGAATGGTAAAATAAATAAATCAAGTAGCGTATATAGACTCACTTTCTTTGCATAAAATTTGTATCTGTGGAACTTCCTCTCCTTTTTGTACATTTTGGAGGAAAATCTGTGCGCTATTTGCCAGAGGATACTCATTTATCTTGATTTGATTCATTTGAATCGTGTGTCTTATAATTTCCAAAATTTCTTTTCGGAATGCTGCCTTCAAATTCAAAAATTTGCGTGGCTGCAAAACCAAGAAGAATTCAACGAATTTATCGACTTCTGTGATTCTGTTAGTGTCACTTTCAAGCTTGCCACAATCGGCTAAGAATGCTGAAATAACTAATTCAATGAGAATTGTTAAGAACCCAGCAGAAGGTAAAGAGATCAATAACCTGCTAAGCTACTCTCCACATACATGTTAAAGTGTGGGTTCTTGACTAAATCCAGGTCGAATTCTCTGTCCTGTTTGGTTTCTTTGCTGATATTTAATCTAAGCTCTTTCTCGAGCTGTTTTCCTTTGCCCTTGGTCTTGGGGACTATTGTTGCATCCTATATTGATGTAATTAACGAATTAAAATTCATTTTCAAAAGAGCTACACGTTACTTCTTTTCTATTAAATTCAAGTCTGTCGATGTAGATAAGCCCATGGAAAAGATTGTCAAGTTTCTTCAGAAGACCCAACTTTCTGAAAATCATGAATGACGCAAACTCGTAAACTTTCGTTCCGTATTTTTTCATGAGTCCTATAAAGTGCTTGTTCAAGACGGTGATCTGAGAGAGATCTCTATTTTATTAAATATTTTAGCCGACAACACATGGAAAGAAGTTATTACTTAAGATTCTCGTAGCTAACGTTGATCGAATCCACAAAGAGGCTTAGATGTCTGGAAAGATAATCTCCAAACCTATCATTATTTAAGAGATCAGAACAAATGTGCTGATGAGAGATATCTTTACCGATATTGAAGTTTTTCCCAGATTGCAAGAACCTGAAGCTTAGATTGCTTCGATACAGATCGATACACTTGAATGTCCATTCCGTACCGAAGAACATTCGAGACAGGCTTCAAATTTGGGTTATAGACATTCAAATCGATATGAACAGCCGCTCTTAAGACCTCGAGATAGTAAACAAATTCGTATTGATATGGCTTTTGATCTTCTAAGTGATCTAAGGAGGTCTCTATCAGATTGGCTAACTTTTGGAGTTTGTTTAAAGCTTGAGATTCTTTAACAGTTGAAGGATCTTCTTCAAGCGGAAAAATAAGATTCAGCTGAGGTCCTTTGGTGGCTTCTTTGTCGGCGCCATCTTCCTTTGGGCTTGTCAGAAATCCATTATCGAAGCGGAATTTTGCGAGAATTTCCTCTTGTGGGATGAGTGGGTTGATATACATTAAATAGTAGAGGTAGTTGGAGAGGTAGTGCTTCAGCTTCGTGTTTACTATCGTCGGTCGAAATGCTGCTTGCGCAGTGTTCGACACCCCGCTGATGATCGCCATGCTGACCTGTAAAGCTAGTTAATATTTTTTCGCACTTTGTAAACTTACTTCTGTAGTTTCTTTTTGCAGAGAAGATCTTGCAATGAATTTTGTAAGGGATTTGACTACCAACTTTGCTATATTTTTGAAAAATTGCTCATCTTGCTTATGTAACTCGAGGATGCTCCTCAAAATTGAAGTGATTAGTCTTTCCTCTTGAATTGATAAGCATGGTTCATCTGTAAGAGTGTCAGAAAATTATTAACCCTCTAAGTCTAAATATTACCTTTTTTCGCAGTCAGAACGGCATCTAAATACTTGAAGATATTGTTTGCGTCTTCAAATATCCTCTGTTTGATGGTCAAATTTTTTTCTTTGTTTTCTTCATATCTCACGAGGAACGCTTTGGTAGTTTGCTGGAACAGCTTCACATAACCAGAGTTAACAGCCAAACGAGTGATTTCAGTTTGCTATGAGTTAGTTATTAAAGACGATTAGCACACAGTTCTCTCAGTGCATAAATACCCTAATCTTCTTCAATACAGTATTGAGTATAGGTATCATATCTGGGTCTTGAACGGTGAACCCTGATTTTTCGAGCGATTTTAGGACGAGAGCTAGCAAAACCCATTCTGTTTTTCCAGATCCCGTGAATCCAGCTAAAAATTTGATAACTTGCACACATTTCTCAGTGCTTATGATTTTGTCCTTCTCTTCTATTAATGGGAGCAAATATTCACGTAGTTTCGCTTCGTTTTTGCTGATATCTTTTCCTTCAAGTACACGATTAATGAAGTCTTCCATTGAAACCTGTTTTGTCTCAGCCTATTCTATTGATAAATCTATTTCTAGACACCGAATAAATATCTCAATCAAAAACTCACACATTACAATTCTCTGTAGTAATGAGAGAGCAATTTCAGCTGCATTTTATAATCAATGCATTTGCTAGCATAAAAAGAGAGATCTAATGATTTGAACACTGAGTGAAACTTGAATAACCTATTTATTTGTCTGTTTCATTCGTTTTATAATTCATATGATATAAAGCTATTGTCATTGATACAAGAGCTTAAGCGTGCTTTACGAATATTACGATTACTATTTCTTCAAAGAGAGTTGGGAAATTATTGGATAATTAAAACTTCTCAAATCATAGGACTGACGTCTGAATTCACCATTGTAGGATTTCTGCGTGCTTTATTTCTTTCTCCAACTTTTCTTTGAAGCTTCTGTTCGCTCATCAGCGACTCTTGAATTATATTGAAATTAGTATTGATTGTTTCACAGATCTTTTTCGAGTCAAGCATCTATAACAAAATTTATTTTTAGTTTTTTATTCAAAAACTCGTCCATGTACTTGAGATTGGATAGTCATTATCTGATTCTTCTGCTCTTCTTCCTCCTGTGCCAGATGTTGTAAGGCAATTGCTCTAAAATGGTAATATAATGTTTCGAAAGTTCGCAGGTTTTTTTCTTTTTACTTATGCATAGGGAACCAAGAGAAGTCATTCTCCTTATACTTTTGAGCAATATAACTTTCGATACCCGTGTAGTCAGTCACTTCTTTTTGTAAGAGATAGGCAATATAATAGACATAGTTCCACATGTAGTGGTCCATCTAAGTATAATACCGGTAATTAGTTATCATTAAACTGACTCATAAAGATCAACCTTTATATGGCCTTCGAATCCTTTTTTGTCATTTGCTCTTCTATCAAAGGTTTCTCGGTCAAAGCCACAAATGAAGCAGAAATCTTGGATATCTTTGTTCTTTTCGATTTCGTCCTCTCTCAAAGCACCAAAGGTATCGATAATAATACCTATAGAACAGAAAAGGGAACAAATTGTCACTCACTAGCAACTCAAGTTTGATTGTTACCTGCGACGATACTGGTGATGACAATTACCAAGAACAGGTTGAACATATTGGTATAAATGAAGAGACCTCCAGTATATTCTCCCGGTGTGAACGTGTAGACACTCTCAAATTGTCCTCCAATACCACCATCCGCCTACATGGAGTTAGTTCATTAGATAAATTGTATTTAGAGAGAGAGAATGTATTTACCTTGAAAGTCCAATCGATACACCATAAGAAGCAATCGATCGTGGATTGACAGTTTCCGGCGAAATAGTCATTGAAAAAGGTGAATCCAATCAGCATGAACAGGTATTCGATGATCAAGAACAGAATGAGAGTCAAGAACAGTGCTTGCTTCGGCTTCCAGAACGATTTTATAACATTCTTCAAAGTTGGGTATCTATTATTAGATGATGAATAATTTGTAAGTTAACAAAGCTTCGCCAACAAAGTTACCTCAGAATGACCTCAGAGAGACCGAAGGCGTAAAAGAATGGATGAAGGATCAATCCCAGGAAAGCAAAGAACCCATATGCGATGTAATAAATGACTTCGGGCTCTTTCAGCATTTCGAGAAGGACTTTAAGGACTTTGCCAATCAGGACGAACAATTTGCTGACAAGTCCTTTATTCTTGAAATCTTGTCGACTTCCCCACCCTCTTTTGATGATCAGAGGAGCTCTCTTAATCAAGAAGAAGACGACAACACAGGCTGTGCAAGACACAATAATTGCTCCCAAAATATAGAACAAGTTCAGCGTTCGATCGGTGTCAAATTGACCAAACAATGAGGGATAGCTGATTCGCTCCGAGATTGAAGACGAATCATCTTGTAGTCTCCTCCGTGAGGCTGAATCGCTCGATGCTTCCGAGTCACCCGATGCATTTGACTCTTCTTCTGCTGTCGTAACAGAATAAGAGCCAAGGATGAAAATATTCATAACAATTGTCAGTATGAATCCAATGTCTCTCCATAAGCTGACATAATTGACGAAGATGGCAATCAATTTTTGTTTTCCAAAGAAGAGTTTCAGAGAATGCTCATGTTTAGCAACTTTGATGAAAATAGGTATCTCAGTAGCTAGGTCCTTCACTTTAGATTTGACACTAGTTCTGTTGCAGTTCTCATTAAACGAGACCTTCCTTTCTTTTGGGAAATCGTGACAGAAAGGCAACACAATAAATTGCAGACTCTCAAGCTGCTCATTTCTGACCACTTCAATCTGCGCGGAGTTTTTCGCAAAAAATTGGAGGGCTTCTCTTGCCAAGAGTTTAAGCTCCAATTTCTTCTCAAATTCTTTTTGTTCTTCTGCGGTTTGGAGCTTGAAGAGGTCGGTTCCAACTTTCTTTGTGAGGGCAGAAGCTGTACTTACACCTGCTTTCACAAAAGTCAGAGCGAAATTTCCCAATTGCCCCACAACGTTGTCCTTCAATAGATTTTTGGTTAGGCTACCCTTCTTATTTTCCACCATAGACTGCTTATATTGCTCCACCACCTGTTTGTCATCATCAATATCTGTAATCTCATAATAACTTGAAAGTAAGAAGTAGATCGCGAAGCCGGATTCGATGATCACTTCATACTTGAGCTTCTCTTTCTTGTCAGCTTTAGAATTGTATTTGCTTGCGTCAAGATCAAACTAGAGTAGTAATTATCTTTTTCAGATTGATTGGGTAAAATATTATTTTACATGTCCAAAGGCTTCTAGAGGATAAGTATTCTTATACAGCTCTTTGTATTTCTTGAAGAATTTTGCTAGGTTCTTCTTTAAAATTTCAATGGGAAGTGCTCTCATGATTCTTTTGACGGTCTGAGGCCCAGTACGAGCCTCAAGTAAGCTGAGCGTGAGAACGAGCGTCTTGAAAGATGAGATATTAGACATTCAGACTTCAAAATGAAAGATTACCTTATACTTGAGCCTAGCGATCATCCATTTGGTGACGTCAAGTCTCAAGGTCAATTTGGCAGACTGCCTTCGAGTGCCATAAGCTCTCTTAGATGAACTCCTTCGAGATTTGTTTCCATCATACTATGAGTTAAAATGAATAAAGTAAGATTCATAAGAAAATGAGTTTTACGTTCAGAATGAAGTTAGCAATTTCGAAGAATTTACCGTCGATCAATGTTGACTGATTTTCAGGACAAGGACCCTAAATAATACATGTTTATTAGATTTTCGGTGCTTATAGTTTGTCTAACCTGGACGAATTCTGCCAAAGTATCGAGACAACCCATAATATTCTCATAATTGGCTTGAGAAAGATTGTTCAAGTAAGATCTCAGCAAGTCAACCACTGCAGAAACCAAATCATAATTGTTTCTGCTGTTTGTTTGGTCTCTAATATAATTTTGCAAGTCTAGATAATGCCCTTCAGTGAAGAGTTGCAGCACTCTCAGCGTCTTTTCCAAAATCACCAACTCACTCGCTCCTGATTCAAGGAGATTTTCTAATATTTGCTCCTTTGAAGCGCGATTCTGCTTGCTTGTTTGACTGGCGATGATACTGTGGAACTTGGCGAAAATAACTTCCGATCGACTGAATGTTTGGAAGTAATTGAAAATAGTTTTCTGCACCTTATTGTTTCCGCCCTCCAGCAGAGCAACGAGTAGGTTCAAATAGGCCAGCAGGATTTCGGAATCAATTGAAACGCTGGAAGAAAGCACTGTCAGGACCATTCTCGTGGCGTCGTGCTTGTCCAAAAGGTTCTGCATTTCCACTTTCTCAGCCTTATTCTCCTTTTTCATCATACAACTGTGAATACAGAAATCGTTAAGTTAAAAGAAATATAACAAAAAAAAGATACATGAGTGTTTCGATGGTTGCAATGATTGTTCTTTTGTTCGAATTTCTGGAGATTCCAAAGCGTAAGAACGAGACCAATTTGTCAATGATGTCAGAAGATTCGTATTCAATTTTAAGTTTTTCTTTCAAGTCTTTATTTAACATTTTTTCGAAGTTCATTATTCCATCGCCAAGGGCAAGTTTCTCCAGCTCAATACTCTTTTCGGAAAAGAAAAAATATTACGATCAGCAAGATTAGCAGAAGAAAGATTCTTACTTTTTTGACGTCTTCAGCTTCACTAAACATGCCAAGGAATTGTCGCCAAGCTTGCTTTGTTGTCCACTTCTCGCTTTTAATTTCGTCTTCTTCGGAGTCCAGGAAAGTTTCCGCTAGGGATTTGAAAGGACTGGCTGTACCATCATTCTCTTTCCCACTTTCCTCCTTCTTAAGTTGGAGTGGTCGGAAATTCACGGGTTCATTTTTCTCTTCCGAATTTGGCTGCAGAGTTGCAACCAATTTGTCTCTGATTTGGTCGAAGTCAGACACGTACGTATTCAACAACTTTTTAAGATTATAATATTGAGTTTCATCAAGCTTCTTTTCAAACAGATGAAGGTTCTTTGAGAGAGCTTCTGCTAGGAGGAACAGAGCTGTGTTGTCTGCTCTGTGGCCTGTTTCATTCAACGTTGGATCATTCAAGAACTTCGAGATATAGGCTGTTATGAACTCAAGGAATGACCCAAAGAAGTAGCTGTAATACTTCTCATCCACCTTGACGCCGTCTGCTATATCTTTGACTCTCTTTCTTTCCATCTCGACAATCCTCATTAAACTATCGTGATTCACGCTTTGGAGGAACGCATCAGAGATCTTTTTATCGCATTGTAGATAAAGTTGTGTAATGAATTCCACAACTTTTGGCTTGAGAATCGAATATCCTCGCTTTCTTTCTTTGTCTTCAGTATGGACTTTTATCGGGGAGGTAAGGTTGGCATTAAATTGTCCAGTTGGTCCAACATCCAGGGAGATTAAGTTTTCTACTACCTTATTTGCAGCTTGTCTCTGCTCAAAAGTTTCTTGGTTCATTTTATGTAAATCAACATCTTGCATCTCTTGTAGTTTGCTCTGACCGTCAGTAAAGTTATCGCTTTCTAATACGAGAGCGAGTAGATAGTTTAGCGAGAACACATTTCTCATCTTGGCTTTCGCAACGCTAAAGAATTCATCACCCTTCACAATGAGTAGCAGGATCTATAATTATTAGTAGTTTTAGTTCAAGTCTTGATAAGTAAGTGTAATTTACTTCCAGAAGTTTAGCATGATAAAGAAAAGGTTCATCACGGTAGGTATCCTGGAACTGCTGCTTCTCTAGTCTTCCAATAAAGGATTCCTCCAGAATGCTAACTAAGGTTTCGTCCAGCTGGAAGCGATGTTCTCCACTCTTAGTGATTGTGGTATAAAGAACCTTGGCTTGGGCTTCCTTATCATTGTCTAGGTAATCAATGAGCATTTTTAACGTCAGCATCTGCTGCTCTGGGTTATAAAATCCATTTCGCATTTGTATCACCTATATTAATAATGTAGATCAGCATACAACAATTCGCTGATTGTGTGTATACCTCAAAGATATCAAGGAATTTCTCCTGTCGGCCTTCAGTTTGGATCACATCCAAGAACTTCTGTAAGAAAGTTTTATCGGCTTCCTCGCAAAGTTTCTTATTGTTGCGGTGAATCTCGGATAATAATTTAAATTGTCCAACTTCCAATCCACTGTAAGACAAGAACAATTCTTTGTATTTTGCAAGGATGACTTGATTGTTTTCGTTTTGGTAGCAGAAATTCGACAAGCAGGTATGGCACTCTCGGAATAGCTTTACAAGTAATCTTTTTCTCTTCGAAGGAAGCTTAGTGTCCAGAATTGCATTAGAGAGATGGTGGATTCCATCCTTGATCATTGATACTATAGGAGCATATCCCTTCAAAAATCTCATGATATTTTGTCTTGAGACTGAAATCTCAGCCCTAGATAATTTTAACAAGATGTTTGTTAAACAACAACTTAACAAGAATTTATTACGGTTCCTCTTGGGCTTTGTCATGGTGCTTTTCTTCTTCGGGAGTCTTATCACTCTGTCCAGCACTATGATCTTGTTCGAAAAGAGTTTCGTTCATTTTCTGAATAAGTCTAATAACTGTCTGAATTTCTTGCTCTCCTGGGACTTCGGCAGGAACGTCTTTTTTTGATTTGATCTTTGTAGCGCTTTCTTTTTTCTCTTCTTCATCATCAGAACCATCCAAATCAATATCTCCAAGCTCTCTTGTATACTTCGTAAGCCAAACCTCACTCTTTTCAACCAGATATTTCAATGAAGAAATTGAGTTCTTGAGTCTATTATAGAACTTCTTTTGATCCTCGTCAAATAGTAGTTCAAGATCTTGCAACGCGTCAAGTAGCTCTTGTCTTTGGTTGTAGAGTCGCATGGCTACATCCAGGATCCTTCCTTCTAGCACGGAGCTATTTGCAGTGATGAAAGTCAAGAGCAGACTAGGAAGGACTTCAATTTCGTCGGTATTCCCAAGTCCAGCGAACAATTCATCGAGATTGGGAATGAGATCATCCTTGTTGAGAGTGTATATTTTAAATTGTCGCTGATTAGCCTTCTCATCCCCAGTTTTAAAAGTATTGATGAGTTTATTATTGAAGAGGATGTTCGATTTGGATCTCCCATATTTGAGATCTAAGTCCAAAACTCCAAGCCGGGCAATATTTGGCATTATTGTGGAGACTTTGCTCGCAATCAAGTCATTTAGAATTTCAATTGTCTTAGCTTGGATGTTTGCGCCTTCTGCCTTCTCTAGCTGCTTTTGATCGAGAACCTTCTTACTCTTCTTCCAATTGATTTTGTTCAATGGATTTAACAAACTCTTTGCATTTATCTTCTTTTTGAGTTTGATTCCTAGTTTATCGTACCAAGCGACAAAGTTGGAAATTAAGAAATCTTTTCTAAGGTCAAGAATAAACTCCAAGACATCGCAGATCTCAATCTTGATTTTGATATCGTTTTGGCTTTCAAGTCCATCACTATCAAATTGTAGTCGTTGCATGGAGTTTGTAAGAGCGAGCATTGATCTCATTATCGGATTGTTAAACATGACTTTATCATCCAACTGCTCTTTCAAGTCACCTTTCTTCGACTGATGCGAGAGCGATGATTCACCAATTCCAAACATACTGCCGATTTGAGTCACGTTTGACACGACAGACCCTACCGCGCCTTTAAGCTGTTTTCCAATTCCCTTGAATATGTTAGTTTTATTGGCTTCTTCAGCTTTTCTGGCTCTCAAGTTTTCATCTAATTCACCACATGATCTCAGGATTAGAAACTATTTTTTGATAAGTACTTCGCGAATAGGAGAGCAAGTAGCAGTGCTCTTCGTGTTCATGGTCATGTTCGAGAAGCCTGAAGAAGATATTGACGACGCTTCCGTACAGTTCTTTCTTCTCAAGTGTCTTGAAGATGTCGAATTTGATCAGCTTGCTCAGAAGCTTCATGACGTTGAGGAGGAATGGATCGTTCAAAAGATCTTTTGTTGAATTGGCCTGATCTGGTGATACCTTTCTGCCTCTCGACTCAAATTGCTGGATGTAGCTTTTCTCTAGGGTTTCGACCTATGCTGGATTCAATACATGGCATTCCTGTAAAATTTACCTGAGCTTTAAGATATTCGATCAGATGTTTCACAAGCCCTCCAAGGAGTTCGACATTGATCAATTCGCCTTGATCAACGACAGTTGTTCCATCCATGAGCCAGGTGCGATGCTTCGTGTTGGACGCAGTGCTAAATCTATATTCGTAAGTTCGACACATCGCAGGAACATTCAAGATATTGAAAGGTTCGTGGTCAATATAGACCGTCAGTGCAAGCATGCACATCGCCGACCGGATGTCTAAGGAAAATAAATGAAACTGTCCAGAAAGAGAGACGTACCTTTCGGCAAATCTTGGTTCCAAATGGCGGTGAAAAGATAGTTTGAAGGTAATATCTTCTCAAGGAAGGTTTTCCAGAGGTAGTTTCGGTCAAGAGATAAATCTGAGAAGAATTTCAGCTGCTCCTCCAAGTATTGAATGGTATATTTATCAATCTTCTTCCCACCACCGAGGTAGATATCTTCCAAGTATTCAACATCTCCCTCGCCCTCAGATAAGTATTTTGGGCTAGAGTTAATCAGCTTTAATTTGCCTTTATCCCTAAAAAGTTTATCGTTTCAAAATGATTGAAGAAAATGACGCAAGGATACTCGAGTAATTTGATAAAGCAGATGTCTATGTAGTTTTTGTTATTTTGCATCAGTTTGTAGAGAATCTCTTGGTTGGTAGACATCGCACGATCATCTGCGGCACATATCGCTCTTAAGAATCGAAGATAGTTGATCGTTTTTTCTCGCAATGATGATTGCTCTCTTATCAAATTAATGAAGAAGTTGATCAAATTTGTTGGTCGAGAGATCTATTTGATAGAGTATTTGAGTTCGAGGATAATTTATAAAAGAGAATGATGTATACTCTATTATTGTGTTTTTGGGAAGATTCGATGTCTTTCGCTGCGTTTCGAAGGGAATGTGTTGAGTCTCTGATATTAATAACGATGTTAATGATGTTCTGACTCTCCATTAGTTTCTGATTTGTTGTCAGGAAATCGATGTCGGTCTTCAAGTTTTCACCCAAGTCCTGAAGAATTTTGCTGTTTGTGGATACAATGGAAATCAAGAAATTGACAGCCTCTCGTAAGTATTTGCACTAACAAATTTGGCGGAGATTAAGCTCGAGTTAAATTAAATATATCATACGTGAAGTAGAAACAGATGGCATTTCCCGTAGACATACACCTCATTTTCTGCGTTAGATTTGCAGATCTGAGTGAGAAGCGAATAGATGTTGATGCAGAGCTGGACTTTCTTCTCGATGAATCTATGCATCTCAGCCTCTCTCCGATTCGACATAAGTTGATTATCGTCAAGGCCTAGCAAAGAAAAAAATATATCTCTAAGTCTTTGAAAAAGGAAAATACTATTTTGATTTAAGGCTTTCTTGGCCAGTTCTATTAAAATTTGTGCCTGAATGGCTTCTTTGTCGTGCTTTTTCTTAAATTCATCCGAATTGATGTATCTTTCATACAAATCGAGGTGTGCCTTCGGAAGGGCTTCTTTAAGAATCAAAACGAATAGATCCAAAAAGTATTGCTCTTGGAGTAGTTTCTGACGGAAACGATTGGTTTCACCATACTTTTGATCAGGAGATGTGTTGAACAGTTTATTTGTAACAAACAGCCCGAGATCACGAATGCAGACCTTTACTGTTTTCATCTTTCTTGAAATTTTCGCGATGAGTGCAGGATCAGGTGTGGGTTTCTGATAGCAATGAAAATGAGATTAGCAAAATGATCAATAAGAGGAATTATTACTAGGTTTGACTCAATCAAGTCATCAAGGAAATCCCTGAGTTTTGGGAAACATGAGATGAGGAAATTGGTCTCCCAAACTTCATTAAAGTTAGCTTTGATAACCCTAAAAGCATCTTCCTCGGTCCATCTTTTGCTCAGAGTTGGCTTCCAGAACGAGCTGCTGCTCCCTTGCTTTCCAATGGTTAAATGCAAAATACTCTTTGACTCGCAGTGTTGGAACATAGCAAAAGAGTCCTTTAGTACGTATTGCTGAGCTCTTGGCTCTCCTTTTGGAAGAGTGGATTCTATATAGTTTAACTCAAACAGACAATCTTGATCAGGCTCTGGACTCAAACTAATTCTCAGATCTTTAGACTTGCTTTTATCGTCTTTCGTGACCGATTTGACACATAAATACTGACCTGAGCTGAAATGTCGGAATCTAGCAGGAGTATTCCAAGGCAAAAATCCGCCCTTCTGATAGTTCTCGCTCTCAATGATCCACATTCCATTAGTATTTCCTACAAATTGTTTGAAATTGTCGCTCTTGACAGTGTTGTCAAAATCGACTTTCATTGAAGACGTGGATGACTTGCTATCCAGTTGTTTCGTCACCACCAAAGAGGCTCTATATTCTGAATGGTTGAGCCATACAGTATCTCCATAGCAAAGGAAATTATTTTCATCGGGGATATATTGCGAGAATTGATTTAACATCAGCTTTACCGGAGTCTCGATAGATCCATTCACCTCTATCTTGTATTTTTGTAATTTCTTGGTCTCTACGTAGCTCTTCGAAGCCGTCGTCTGTGAGCCAGTACCTCTGTACACAGCGTTGGATAACGATTTTCCTACACTCTTTGCTGTTTTTATCTCTGGTTCAATCGATTTAAGTTCCTCTTGTCCTCCTGCTGGGCGGGATATTTCTGTGAAATGGACATAAGGTACTCTATTCAAGATAAGGATTGCGCTTGTGAGGTAAATGTGATCATTAATGAAGATCAAGCCTTCGCTGTCCTTTTGGTGACGATAGCACGGCATGAACTTGAAAACGGTATAATCGCTGGTGATGTCCTCCAAAAAGAGCTTATAGTTCTCACGCTCCATGTCAGCTTCCACCGGTCTCAGCGCAAGAAACTTATTCGATGATATATGCAGCAATTGGATTGGCTGGCCGAAACTCACGGGATTGTTGGTGACTTTCTTAAAGGCTTCCTGGTTGAATCTAAATTCAATCATGAGCTTTTCTTGTAGCTCATGGATTTCTTTTTGCGATTTTGTTCCAACTTTACCCTGAGGTTTGTCTTCTCCATGATGATGTGACTTGCTCTCATCCAACAAATTTTGAGCTTCTTTTTTATGTGTATTGGTAAAGAAGGGATATATTTGAAACAGACACTTTGAAAAGACGTTTTTTGCGTCTGGTCGAGCGAAATTACGAAGAGTGATACGATCTTTAACAAAGCCATCTGTGTAGATGAACGATTCAGGATTTTGCACAGAAGAAAACGAGACAAAGGACCCAATTTCTAAAACTTTAGATTTTTCTTCCTCCATACTGTTTCAAACTAGTTTATTTTCAATTCGATTAAGAGTTTTACAACACGCTTTCACAAAATAATTTTCAAAGTCGGTTTCATGTTTTATTCAGCGTATTAATTCCTCGAGAACTGTATTTTTTTTTTTCTTTGAAGCACATAGAAGGGTACCAAGGACTTGTCTGACCAATAAAAAAAATTGGTCAAATTACATTGCTTTCGTCATTGAACACTGAGACGTTTTTAATTCAATTTTTTATTTGATTCTTTGATCAGATAGAAGCATCTTCCTACCAAAGCTCGAAATCGATAATTTTCGATGAGAAGAAATTGACCAAAGTTACATCACACCCACTTTTTAGCCAATTTTATTCACTAATGTTGCTTTACAGAAATGAAATCCCTCCACAAAGTTATTAAATTATTCTCTTTTTTTTAGCAATTAACATGTTGATACAGAATTTTATTTTCTTCCTCTTATCGTTTCACAGAGAGACTAATTCTCACTAGAAAGTACATAAAAAAAGGACACACAACCACAATAACTCACATTTTTAGGTTTTTAATAATGAACTCGTTTCTGATTAGGCATAGCAGAACCAGGACGACTGGCTGAAAAAACTCTTCTCTTACCTTTATTGCTTGTCCCAGACGAAGAGTCCCCTCGTCCTATCTCTATAAGCTTTTTGAATCTCAGGTCAGGACCGGTGAACTGGTATCCGCTTTCATCTATTTCCAATGATGTTTTATTCGACTCTCCTCCAGCTAACTTTCCAGGCACCTTTGCGCTCAATGAACTATCTCTTTTTCCTCGACGGTCCTGAGACCAGCTTGTTCCAGCTCGCGGAGCATTTACAACGAAGTCTTTGACATGGAAAATTGCACCTCCTTCAGTTGTACCCTCTTCTTCCAACATAGATAAAATTTTTGAGCTTTCAATGTTGACACTATCTCCTTCAGGATGATTGGAAGTGTTCACATGAGGAGTGTCGTTTGAGAATGGCTTCTTTTTATTCCGAGAAAAAATACCCTCGTAAACATAGTAAAGCACATCTTGGTTTGTGAGGAACATTTCAATCAGCTTCTGCTTGTCGTTTGTCAAAAATTTATCATAATCAATGTTCTTTTTCACCACTCCTTGAGCGAGTGTCTGAGAATTGCCTATCACTACTGACCCATCAACGCTTTTGGTATTGTTGAAAGTTTGCTGAGAAAGTACTTTTCGCTTAAAAATCTCTTTTCTGACTTGCTCCACACAGTCAATGAATATGGCTTCTAACTCTCCTGTTGGGTTCTCAGCTTGCTTCCGAAGTAGTTCGTTTTTTTGTTTGATTTCCCTCTCGAGCGTTTTCTTCAACTGTCCGAGTTTCTTTTCCAATTCGTTAATAATCCCATATCCTACCTGCTCGAATTTATCAACAATAGCTTGAGGATCATGAATTTGTCTCATCTCATTAACCAGCTTTTCAAACTTTTCTGTTGGAGTTAAGTTTTCAATATCTACCTTTGACAACTGGAATATTTCGTCATTAGATTGCGAACCAGTAGCTCTGAGTCCTCTTTTAGGAGTCGCCGTCTTTGATAAATTCCTACTCACAGTAAACGACTCATTCGGTGTTGATTTTCCAAACGCGAAGCTCCTGTTTGGCTTTTTCAAGTGAATTGCATCAAGGCTTTCTTCGATTTGTTGCTGCAATTTGCTTGATTTAGTAGCTGTTGTTTTGATGTAGCGCGCCAGAAAATCCTTCTCATCAGTTAGAAGAGCAATCTTGGATTTCAGTGAGTCTATCTCTTTTTTGAGTTTGATGTTGTCATCCGTAAGTTTGAGGGATTCGTCTCTGAAGAACATCATTTTGGTTTGTAACTCCGAATAACGTTCATTTTGGTTAAGTTTAAGATCTTGGTCTTCGAACTTTTTCTTTAGTTCTTTGAGTTCGTATTGAGTTTTGGACATGAACCCGCGATACGCATCAATAAAATTTTTTTCATGACTGTTGATTATCACATCTATTTTCTTGTTCATAACTTCGACTTGATTGTTGAGTTCTTTATTCAGCTCTTTAACTTTGTTGAAAGTAGGATCTTGTACCGGTGCATGTTGTACATTGTCAGTTGCAATTGGATTTTTATCCGTGCTGCCTCTTACAGTTGATCGATATGACGGAATAATGCGTGGGTTTAGAAGTGACTTTCGTACATGAGTGTGATCATTGTCAGGAGTCTTTGCTCTAATGCGGGAATGCTCGGAAGCTTCTTCTAGTACTATTTCCATTTCTTGATAGTCTTTTAATAAAAACTGAATAATTATTCACTGTATATTACAATTATTCGTAATATCAAATTAATAATATCACTATGTTGCGCTTGGAATATGTTGTGAGAGTATGCTTGAAAAAAAGAAAAATATCTGTAACAAAACTCTTTTAGTGCAGATAGAGCTTTAAGTAATTCTAATCATGTTTACTCAAAATTAAATACAAGTTTTGTAATCGCGGCATAATCAATCTATTATTCATGCAATGCTGTCAGCTTCCATGGAATATTGATGTTAAAGAATTCTTTTTTGTTATCAGAAGTTGAAATTGTGCTTTCTCACTGTCTAGATTATATGTATTCGTTACTAATATACATGAGAAATTTTATGTCAGTTACAAGACTGGAATAATTGGAGAAAATAAATTGTTTTCTCCTCCATCCAAAAACACCACTTCTATCAAGTTCGAAAACACTTTAGTTCAGCAATTTATTTTCCAGCACAATTATATGAATCAGAAGGCCGTTGCGAAGTACTCTGATGCTAGTTGCATTGATATCGAAGCAATGAGAAATTGGAAAATGATAACGGATGTAATTATATATTTAATTCAGCTCAAAAATCTCATGCAGAATCTTGATTTTGTGAACATTTTAGCCATCCATTTGAAAGCAGAACGTAAACTTCTCATTTCTCAGTTCATTACTTGAACTTGACTGGAAGAGAGGAATTGTTACTTTTGCTTTGCTCATCTGAGACCAAAGAACCCACGATTCCAAGAATTATCATTCCATTGAGTCTCCTTAATCAGCTTCTTTAATTCTTTAATAACTTTATTTCTACCCATAGGAGCTTAGTTTTCTAACCGAAAACTCATTACTAATTATTAGTGGCACTGCTCTTTCAAAAGTTTGAACTCATATTCAACTGAATGAGTGCTTGTCAACCATTGAAGCATTGTAATCTGAGTTCTCAGACGCTCATTGTTGTGATTCCAACTATCAAAATGAGACAGACTAACTTAGCGTCAGATAATTTTGATATTTCTTTTTTCTCCGTTATTTCAAAAACATGATCATATATAATACTCATTTAAACGCACAAAATGATGCTTGATTTAATGAGTCACAAATAGACACAATGGACTTGAGTTACAGGTTATATTTCAGATAACAATCAACAATATGAGTAACTTTATTTCAAATAGAATAGGGAAGAAGCCCACATGGAGCTGGCCTCAATCTCTCATGTGTATCATATATTTGGGAGCACAATGATCCCCTTGATAGAACCAAAGATAGTCGCGAATATCAAGATACAAAGATATATTCGAGCAATTTATCAATTATTGTTGTTTCTTTTTTTTATTATAAAAAAACAATCAAATATAAAATTGCAGAGAGAAGAAAACCTATGTTTTTGGGAGTTAAACCCTCAAGAAAAGGGATATTATATTGGTTTGACATTAATAGAGCTATATTCTAGTGTTTTTATTTTCTGTTAAAATTTCATAGCAATTTCATATTATGGATACCTTGTTTATCTTTGAGACAACATATAATTGGCTGATATGTTAGTAGAGATTCTCTTTAGATCGTGTATAAACAATTATATATTCTTAGTATTCAAAACAAAAATTTCTCTTCAATAATAAAGGCGCCAAAATAGAGATAAAATCAATAACGAACTATGAAAAACTACTTTCAAAAAACTATCATCATCACAAGTAAATCCTGAATAGCTATCTGAGAGCTCCAAAAATTCTTCTTTCTATCCTCGAAAGCATTATGAGATTTTGCTAACTTTTTGAAATGATATCGACTCATAAATCAAATTCCAAAAAAAGCGTGGATGGAGATACTATAGGGAGTATGAAGAATTAAATCATGAATTTCAAAGGAGATTTTGTGATCTTTTGGAGAGTTTTGTCAGATCAATATGTGACTCTTGACATTTGATGCGGATTAACTCAATCTGCAATAATAAATATAGATGGACCTTTCATTATCAGCAAATTTGTTTAAAGCATTGGATAATACAGCGAAAATCCAACAAACAAATTAAGTAATACTAGAATTACATTCTTCATTCTCGATTTGGACAAATGAGAAATTTCTGAATTTTTTCGGATGTTACTTTCCGTAGGTGAAATTAAATGCTAAATTGAACTTTGATGCCTCGACTTGAAATGGCTAAATTTTGACTAGCGAGTGTCATTTCATGTTTTTCATAATAAACATGCTTTCCATAGCCTCTTTAGTGCGAGATAGCAAACGCTAATTTACAATCCTCTTTTCAAGGTGCATCTATGCTATCATGTATGTATCCCCATATGTTTACAGGGTTTTCATTTCGCATCTTTTCAAGTGCAAAAAGAGCGAATGAACTGTCTGCCTTCACGTGCTTTTTTTTTTTCCCTTCTCTCTCTCCCTTACAAATTACCTGAATGACACCTATTGCTGTTAATCTCTGATTAAACTATCAAACTATCAAAAAAAGCTAAATATATTTTGTGCAAATAATGATGAATACTGAGTATGAAGAAGGAGAGCTTGTCAGCGAAAGACCCCAAGAGACCGTTGAAAAAATAGACACTATAGTCTCTGAGAAGCCAAAAATCGAAGTAATCACAGCTACCACCGTGGAACAGGCTCAAAATGAAGATGAAGAAGAAAAATCTCTTCGACCTCCTCCACCATCCTGTCAAATTTGCAATCAAGAAGCTGCCAAATACAAATGTCCTGCCTGCCTACTCCGCACATGCAGTCTTAAATGCGTAAACCTCCACAAAACGCAAATGAACTGCTGCGGTAAATTCAAATACGAGAAATTTTACCCTCCATCCCAACTCGATGAAAACTTTGCGAAGAAAGATATCAACTATCTTAGCGAAATGCTTCAGCGTACTGAAAATTCGAAGAAGAGATTGAACGTCATTAACAAAAATTGGGAAATACTCCGATACAAGCTATTAAAAGTATACGCTCAGAAAAACGCAGGGGTTATTTTCAGGTCAGCCCCTCCAGTGATGTCCAGACACAGAGAAAATATTTCTTTCTGGCATTCGAAGTCCAAAACGTTATATTGGACATGCGAGTTCTCCTTTGTGAAAGAACTCGTTCCAGGCAAAGATGGAGCAGTCAAAATGGATCTGATTACCATGGTTGTCCCTCCCGCTGCTGAATCAAAGACGATGATGGAGATCCTTGAGCAGATAAAGATTGAGGATATGAAAATTTCTCTGTTATTGCAAGAAAGATTACACTCACAAAAGCTTGCTGAGGGTGTGAAAAAGGGAATTGCGGAAGTCTATTTCGTAGATATGGAGAAGACTAGAGATAAAATCGTCTACAAAGTGGATCCTGAGGCAACTCTCAGTAGCGTTGTAAATGAAAAGTACATTTTAGAGTACCCTTCATTTAGAATCGTTTTTGAGCCGGATATAACCACATTCAATGAGAAATTTGTCCGTGAGTTCGTTCCTACATCAAATAAGCAAACACAAGAAGGAGGAAGGCAAAAGGACACTCAAAAAGAGTCGCCAAAGACAGGCAATTAGATTTTCAATATCAATAACATTGTTGGCTTGAAATAGCTTCACGGCAAACCGAATATCTGTAAATTTCATCTTCATTTTTTTTGGTTCAGTGGAAAGTTGTCAGAAAAAATATACTTAGATTGTTGTAATACATAGAGAGCTGTATAAATGCGATTATGAAGCTAAATGAATGAATGCTAAAATTTAACGATCTCACTCATATTCGACAGCCTCGTATATTGTTCTCTATAATTCAGTGTAGCGTATATTTAAGCAGATGCATTGTCAAGTTGTTAGATTGAAGGTAACTCAACTCAGAGGAAATGTTCACCGATCTTGGGTTTGTGAAGTCCACAGCGTCAAATTATCACGAATCATCTGTAGAATTACGGTTGTCTCTTGATATTGGTCTTCAGGGATGCTGTCCAGTTCAGCAATAGCATCATCAAACGCTCGTTTAGCAAGTTCGCAGGCTTTTACAGGATCATTGAGTATTTCATAGTAAAACACTGAATAAGAGAGTGCCAGCCCTAATCTGATGGGATTTGTTGGTGGAAGCTCTTTTTCTAAAATCTCTTGGGCTTTCTGATAGCTTTCTGATGACAGATCTGAAACTCTTTTCTTATTTTCTTCGGAAGAATATTCAGCTATATACCGATAGTAGTCCCCTGCCATCTTATAAAAGAAGATTTTTGCTTCGGAATTGCTGGCGTTTGGCATCAATATCTTGTCGAGGAGCTCAATAATTTCATTACAATGTGAATCTAACTCTTTTTCGATCTTCTTCTTGAGCTGCCTGAGTATGGATAGATTTGCGCTTCCTTTAGCTCCTTCTTTTTGTTCTATTGAAGAGATCGTTCTCCAAGCGGCTCTGCGATTCCCAACACAATTTTTGTAGGCTACCGAAAGCAGATTTCTCTCTTCTACATTGAGCTCTTGTTTATGTGCTATCAACTTTCTCATGGTATCCGCCATATCTTCATATCTCTCTGTCTGCTCATATATCTTTGCTATATATAGGAGCTCATCCGTTGTAAGAGACACTGTTATGGGTTCCATTGCCAAATTTTGATTTATGTTTTTAAATTTTCATCATTTAAGGACTCAATAAAACTTATTATGATCAGATAAAACTGATTTCTATGGGAAAAAGAATGCAAAAAGCATACAAGTTAAAGTCCAACTTTCCATATAATTTTTGTAGTTGTAGCAAGCTCTCTACTGATAAAAGGCATTTAATAATCCTAATGGAAGTTTGGTTCTGGATAAAGTCGTATTGTCGTTTATGAAAGATCAGAGAGAACAGTAAATTTGCTGTTTGTTCTGACATTTGCGATCTGATCAGATACGTTATTTTTTTATTTCTTTTGGTTGTTGTCATGTTTTTAATAAATTCAATACAAAATTCAGAATATCAGAAACTGATTAATAATAAAAAAAGAGGCATTCTCTTTCTTTGAGTAGACTGCTGATTTCAATTCTTAAAGTCGAAAAGAATAATATTCTCCCTTGGATTTATTATTTTAAGGCACACTTTCAACGAAGAGAGAGAAAGAGCCAAGAAGCCAACAAAAAAAAACACATCAAATCAATTCTTATGCATTAAGAAAGATATCCAACACTATCTATTTTCAGAACGTATTAATTGGTGGAGGTATTAATTTTCGAAAGTATTTACTTTTTATCGATCCTGCTGCACTTCAGCCGCCCACAAAGTCAAATACTCTCTAATGAGCCCAATTTCCATTATAGAATCTTTGAAAAGGTCATCATGTATTTCATCTATTTTTGCGATAGCTTCGTCAAACGCTCTTTGAGCAAGGTCACGAGCTTTGTGAGGATCATTCAATATATCATGATAAAATACTGAAAAATTTAATGCTAGCTTTAATCGAGTTGGATGTGTTGTTGAGACCAGTTCTTTTTCCGAAATTTCAAGGCCATGTTGATAGTTTTCTAATACTTGCTGCTTAGCTTTATTACGGCCTGCTTCTGAGGCATATTCAGCAATAAACCGATAATAGTCTCCTTTCATCAGATAGAAAAAGACTCTTCCTTCAGCATCGTTGGTGTTTTTTATCAATATTTCATCTAGAAGCTCGAGTACTTCATTGCAGTACGATTCTAGCTCGGACTCTATCTTTTTCTTGAGCTGATCAAGTACAGCAAGGTGTTTGCTTCCTTGGGCTTCTTCTTTTTGTTCTATTGAAGAGATTGTTCTCCAAGCGGCTCTGCAAGGACCTACACATTTTTTGTAGGCCACAAAGAACAAGTTTCTTTCTTCTACATTGAGCTCTTGTTTATGTGCTATCAACTTTCTCATGGTATCCGCCATATCTTCATATCTCTCTGTCTGCTCATATATCTTTGCTATATATAGGAGCTCATCCGTTGTAAGAGACACTGTTATGGGTTCCATCTCTAAATATAATGTATTATTAAAAACTTCTTGATTTATCGCGTAGCCTGGAATAAAACTTGTATTATTTTCAGAAAACTATTCTCTCTGATTCTGATTGATACTTACTTAAGAAATTACAATGAGCTCGACTAACAGTCTGATCTATCGCAGATGAATTTCCCAAAATGTAAAACGTGGAGTGAGTTAGATTCTCGCTGCAGTCAAATTGAGTTCACAGTTTGACGCTTGGAGATTTAGGCTCCTGCAAATCTGCTGAACAGAGATGTCCGATAATTTTTTGCCTGACCAGAAAGATTACGATATTTACTGGAAAATCTTTTTGACAAAATTCAAAGAAGATGAATTCATTCCTTAACTCTCATCTAATATGAGAGACAACAATATAATATAAATCTACAACTTAGAGATGCTCGATGTGGCACATGCTTTGAGCTCTTTCGTTGTTGAGTTTATTTCAACGTTATTAGAAGAATTGTTAACCGCATACCACTAAAGTGAATCATCATAACTTGATTTTCTTGATCAAGAATGGATTGAGTAAAATTGAAGAGACATTTTTTTCATCAGTTTACAATGTATGAAATGAGGCAGAAAACTAGTATTTGGCTTGAAGCAGTTTCAGTAAGAATTATTACACTATATCGGCCTTGAATTCGCACTATTTCTTCGTCTCTAGGATAGTCAGACTCAAGCGCCTTCTGGTTAGCTTCATTTTATTTATTTTTTTTGCAAATTGTTACAAAATAATTCATTTATCCTCCGTCACTCTGATTCAGGATATCACATTTGTAGGATCTACATGTCCAAGCAATTATGAAACTGCTGAAAATTTATTGTTAAAGTGTTCACATTTACCATCTCCAAAGGGCTACAAATTTCAAGGAACTTATTTGTTATAAATATGAAATTCAAGGGCAAACCACATTGTACGCTGCTGCTGCTACTTCTACAGATAGACAAAAAGATCGTTGAAAAGCAAGCTTTAATTACTAAGAGATACTTTCGATTCAGAAGCGCAGAAGGATCCTTCGTTGCATTTTTATTTTCAGAGATTAGTATAGAAATAGCTCAAGCAAATATAAAAATCCACTCATTATTGTCGAAAAATATCGAAAGGCTCAACTTAACCTAATCGATTTATACTTTCTGAACGATTCTCAGGATCGCTATAATAAGGAGCCTCAATGGCTTGAGGATAATCGAGAGTATCCCTTTCAAGCAATCTTTTACTCATTCGGGCCGATTTAATGCATCTCTTGCGGCAAATCGTGTTTATTGTGCCTGACAACCCATAAGCAATCGAATTTAGGAATCCTTGTAAATATAATAAGAGATTGACAATAAGATTCCAAGGATAGGGGACTCGTTGATACATAATTAGGGAGGTAATTCCTCCCAAAGCATAAGGCAGGTAACAAATTATCAAGATCAAAGGGTAAAAAATTAACTCGTAGTGGGCTTCCAGCGTTGATTTTTTCAATTCTTTGAAGGAGGATATGTAGCAATATGCGCAAACGCCTATTGCTATAAAGCACGACACACCAAACAGTACTCCTCCTGTAATATTCTTCCAACTATGAACGTCTTCTACAACATGCCAGCACATACCGTTCTTTGAATCTACTGATAAATAACCAATTGCAGTAGTTGTTATCGATATTGGGAGACTCCAAAGCACGGAGAAGATTACATATTTTTTGAATGCTTTGTCAATTACATTAATGTCTCCATATTTCACTGATAGTATAAGGGAGTGAGCGAAGCAGCAGGTCCAAAAAGCCGATCCTGAGTATCCGACTCCCACGAAAAAACTCATGACTCGACACTGTAAGGGGCCAGCTGCCTTAAGTACTAGCAGCATGCTTGTAATGTTAGCAATAAGGTCCATGGTAGAGAGTATCAGCACCATTTTCCCAATAGTCATTCTCTGAGCTTGAAAAGTCAATGTAGCAACAATGTTGAACAAACTTCCAAGGATTGAAAGAGCATCTCCTATAATAATAATTGGGTGGTCTGGACCCATAGGGTCTGGCTCCTGGTTGGCGTCAAGATATTGCCCAATGAACATGTTTTCTTTCGTTGCTGCAATTATATTGTGCTAAATTGACTCACTAACCTAAATCAAATGAATAATTTATATCTCCTGTCTTGAATTTGCTGTTTACAAAGAGAACCTCTTTTTTCAAACACTAAAGCAAGATTAGAATTACATAAAAATTTAATCTGCGATGAAGAAGTTCAATCCTGAAAAAATAGCTAAGATGGCAGCAGACAGATTCTCCGAAGGAGTCTCTTCGGGAATCATTGTGGTATGATGCGCACATTTCCTCCAACAATACAATTGATATTTAACGCAGGATCACTTTGAGTTTGCAAACAAAAATTTGATCGCTCGCATCAAAAACTCAATCAAGACAAGACACTCTCTCAATCTCGCTGAAGGTTGCTTCGTTGACTTTCGTCGCAAAGATTTCCCAGCCCAGGCAGCTGAATTTTACCTTACGCTTAATAAAGCAGTCCATCGCAAAGATAAGGTCGAGCTCATGAAAAGACTCTCAGTCCCTCTCTACGACGTAAAAGTCATTCCTCGTGCTCACTTACAGTTTTTTGTTTATATACTCAGCTTTTTAAACCTGGATTGAAGAACCCTAAAGAACTTCCATTTGATTTATATGATGAAGTTATTGATGCCCTGATTGTGCAAGGTAATTCCATCAGATCATTGAATTTGTTTTAATAGCACTTTCACGCAGCGAGAGTTTACAAACCACCATCAATAAACTTGGCTAGTCAAACGTGGCACCAGATTACTCTTAAATTCAATCTAAGAGGCAAAGATGGAAAAGAAGAAATTATCCGATACCCAGTTTTCGAGCGTAGAGAGAGTGACTCCTCGGCTCAAGATTGGAGAATTTGCTTTTTAGAATAGATATGACTACGATTTTGTGCAGTGTATAAGAACAACCTTTCAAATCCCCCCAAAAAATCGTTCAATATTAGTTAGTATCCTTCCGTAGATTAATGTTAGGATCTCAATAAACTACCTGACAGAAAAAGTAATTGCAGAAATATCTGAGATATTCTTTGAAAGCACCTGACCAGGGCTACAAAATATTTTTTTCCTTTGCTCAATTACTGCAAATTTCCATTCAGTTTCGAGAATCTTAACCACCTTTCTATAAAAGGCTTCTAAAGGCAGGGTAGATAGCTCTATAGCACCGAAAACATTGTGTTATTGGCCATGATGAAGCAAAAATAATCCAATTTTTAGGATATGAATCAAACGTCGGAAAAGCTTAATGGGCTTTCTTTACTTTAAGAAGTATTTAGGAAGAACTATGTAGATTAATCATGTCAACCTCCTCTAAACGTTCTTTTTATCTTCTTTAATCTTTCCGACAATTGGGTATCTTCGTTTCATCTGGTAAAACCATCCTATCATATTATCGAACTCTGCGCCTGTAAGTTTGGTCGAGCTGAAAACGTTCATGTATTTCTCATCGAAAGACAACTTGGCAAGAGCTACTGAGCAATCCTTTCCTGCGAAGCAATGATACGTGGAGCCTGGCTTATAGCTGTCTGTAATATATTGAGAATTGTTAATATGTCTGCTGTCAAGAAAACAGAAAAGTACCTGATTCTGTCACATCGAAGACTATATTTTGCACAGCGAGATAGATTTTTGGGTCATCTTTGCCATTGAAGCGAGCAAGCTCTTCGAAGGTAAATTCTAGAATGCACAGAGGGATATTAGTTCTGCAAATGGAGAAGAAGAAAGACCTTTATCTGGTATCACTTCATTTCTCTCTTCAATCGTAGGTTCTCTGGGTCCCTCTGGTTTTGGAGGCATTTTTGTTGCGCGGAATGTGTCCCAGACCAGATAGAGAGTGTATAAGACTATGATGACTCCAACTATTATCCAGAATTCCATTGATGCGAGTAATTTAATCGAATTTCTTAAGAATTAATAAACTTCTGATATCAAATCCAAATTCTCACTCCGGCATTTAAGGAGCTGTGTGTAATTAATATGATATCTAACCCGATAGTTGTCTCTTTTTTTTTGGACAAAATTTAGCCCGGTTGAGAATCACTGCTAAAATCATTAAGATTTGTAGCAGCCTTCTACACGAACAGTTTAGTTGCTGCAACCAGGACGTCCATGATAAATAAACAAGTGAAGTTCTATTGCGTTCTCTTCTACAAACATTCCCCACAAACCGCTCATTGGCGCTCTGAGTTCAGAAGATGATGTTTCGATCAGCTGAGAAAGTGTTAGCTGAATTTCATAAAATAAGCATCAAGAGCAGTATCGCAACCGTCGTTGCAGCGATTCAATTCTATGGAACTGTTCCCTAAAGTTTTATATAAATTGGACTTTTTCCACGTTAGCTGAGCCTCATGAAAAATAAATTTCAGATTTAAAAAAAAGTTAATAAAACTCTCACACAAAGTCGGTTATCAATAAAGGTTTTTATGAAATCATTTTCTCAACAAGCTTTGGTACTATTGCTTCTGTACCTCCTCATGGAGAATATCTGGGGAAAACGTAACCATCATTCAAGATAGCCCAATTTGTGTGAATAACTCTCCTATTTGTTTAGTTGGATGCATAGATCAAGCATTATCCGATGCAGCAAATTGTCTCGAGTGTGAGGCAGGGACTGATACATGCAATAAGTGCTTTGTTCCCGCTCTTATACATACTTCGAGTAATGAATGTGTGAAGAAAATAACAATAAATTCTTATGCCTCCACTACCGTTTATATTGATGGTAAAAATTCCGGCTTCCTCGACTTTTGCTAAACATGCTTGCAGTATGCCACTTTAGATGCAAATCGGGAAGCTGCAGCTATACTAACACAGCGGATTTAAGTCAAGGAGTCACCTGCAGCCAATGTTACTCAGGCGCTTTTCTCTACAGTCCGAATACATGTACGTGGAATTGCGCTGATTTCGTCGGAACTTATGCTGACACAACCACCAATACCTGCAAAGCTTGCTCTACGTCATGCCTCTCGTGTACTGCCAGCGCAACAGGCTGCCAAGAATGCAGTTACACTACTCAAAGGTTCGGAGATCTCGCACTAAACACCAATTTCCCCACTTCGTACTCCTCTTCCTCGATCGTATGTAATGGACAAGGTATTGAACTGCTTATTTCCTTTTGAAGCATTCATCTTTTTAGCTGTAAGGTCGAGTACGCCATTAGTAAAGACATATTTCGTGAGTCCAACGTTTAACTCAAATTGTCCTGGGTCATGCGATGGTACCTACGACAATCCTTTTGATGATATCACACAAGTCTTTGTTGACGTAATTTTTGCCATAATTGAAAATTGTGTTAATAGATTTATTCTCAGCTTTACCAGCAGAATATTGATAAAGTGTCCGAGGCGACGATAAAAATTATTTTGTTGAAAGGCACGCATTATTGGGTCGATAGCGATGCATCTGATACGAACAAGCATAATTTCGATTTTACTGCAGGCACGTCTGCTTTCATGTTGAGAGCCTTCGAAAGAACCTCTGCTGCTGTCACTCTCAGGTAACATCGTCAAATCTTTTCTCCTGATCTGAGTTAAACTTCATCTAGTGCTCTGATCTGCGATTCAGTTCATGATTCAGTCACTTATTCAGATCCAGCTACATGTGTTAACTCTGATTCAAAAGTTACAGTAATGTTTAAATCGGACCTAATATTCCTCTATGCCACAAACTCATTGACAATATCCAACATCATATTTGACGCAAGCCAGCTCGTAAAATATTCGGACACGACCTGCAAAACTTCTAAGCAAGACTGCTGTCAGTACGACCCAGACACCATGGAATACTCCTCAACATCATCAGATGTCCTTTGTTCTATGAACAACGGGTCACCAACTTCAACATCCGACCGATATTTGCCCTCAACTTACAATGACACTACATACCAAACGACATATAAGCTTCCCAAACCCAATGGATTTATCAACATTGATTATCTCAAGGATTATTCATCCGCAGTTATCCCCTCAGTAAGCATCATCAACTGTGAAATCCGGAACTTATTCTACCATAAATATGCAGCTTCGTTCATTGCAATCAATAGATTTGGAGGAAAAGTTACCATTCAAAACAGCATTTTTGATAACTTCATGTTCCCATATGGGCTTATTTCAAATGGATTTACAAAACAAGATCGTGACACACCTTATCAAACAAGCTACTCAGGAACCCACTGCAAAATTATAAATCCCTCTGCAAATTATGACTACTGTCATTCTATCACAATAGAGGGGTCCACTTTCACGAACTACAACAAGCAACGATTTTTGCTAAATGTTGTTAGTGGAACTCCAGAAATTCTGAACGAAGGAATGGTTTTACATATTTCGGATGTTTTCGGACCGATAACAGTCAAGAATAACGTCTTTAAGAACATGGTTTCTGTCCTTCAGATACCAAACAGCAATCAGGTTAGTTATCAATGTGCAGATATGTACAGCAGTAACAAAGGGACTACTTCTAATGGACTCGGAGCTCGACGAGGCAGTAGCATTTATAAACTTGACATCGATCGCCACATTGATTTGTACGTCTCTTCAGGCATACACTCGACTGGTGCTGTCTTTAATATCAGAAACGTCACTCAAGGGATGGTATTTTACCAGAATACCTTTGATTCTATTATCGGAATGACAGGGTCAGCGCTGTATTTAGCAGGGTTCAATAACACACTCGCAGCCCCTATTATTATTAAAAATAACACGTTTTCTAACAGCTTCGCTTACGCGTTCGGCCTTACGATGGTAATTTGGTCATTGAAAGAAAATTATGCTCTCTCAACTTGTAATGGAATCGCTCTGCATAACAATCTATTCAACAATAATTTTGGCTGCGCTGGAGCCTACGGCAACGTGATTATTTCTTGCTTGAACATTAACAAAAGAGTTGCAAGTTATGGGATGAGCGGCATTACAGAAGACACTTACTACAAAAAAATCAATACGGCGTATGATGATTTGGATTCAGATAGAACTAAGATTTACTGGGTGATGTTCCGATACTCTTGGTACAATTACACCTCTGGAGCAGTTTCCTACGACGTCACAGACTCTACTGATGATTCCACTGTTAACACATATCAAATTTCCATCATCAACAACACCTTCACAAACAATTTTGCAATTATTAGCAGCGGTGTTGCTGTGATCGGAGCGAAGGATCTCTATATATTCGGAAATAACTTTGCCGACAATTCTATCCCCATCCTCGAAAACTACCAGCAAACCGATCTATTTCAAAACAATGGTTTTTATAGGCTCCTTGGGGAAATACCTCAAATTCCAAGCGAATTGTCCTACACTTTCCCTAGAGAAAACTCTCCTTTGCTCACTAAGCTAACATGGAGAATTCAGGTCCTGAACACGAATTTCATAAATAACTATGCTGGGAGAGGCTTCGATTTCTATATGGGTGCTGCTATGACCCTTGATCGCAACTTAGCAGTGTTTGACGTCGTCGTCAGCAATTGCACTTTTGCTAACCACTCAGGCTTTCCGACCTCTATGGAAGACACAAGCAGAGGACTGTACACTTCTAATTTGTACCCCTTAGTTTCCATTAACTTCGCAACCAGCGCCACCACCTTCGATCACCAGCGCTATGCTTGGGATCCCTTGCCGAGTATAACCTATATCAACTTTACTAACTGCACCATCGAGAATAATTCATTCCAGTTTGTCGCTACAGACAGCTATTACGTGTCAGATTCTGAGCATCCTGACAAGATATTGTGGATCGTGAATTACTATTCTGACAGCGTCAGATATAAAACTTCCATTGCAGGTGATGTCGAACCATCGTCTGCATATACAAGCCTGCTCTCCAGCCTCGGTGTCCTCATTAGCAATGTGATTTTTATAAACAATACGGATGTCAGTGGGTTATGTTGGTTCCACCCGCTTCTTGCGAAGAATTACTTCCTCGTGGATTCATCTTTTGAAAAAACCAGTCAAACGGTGGACGTGAATGCTGCAAATGGAAATCCAGCTTCGATCTTTTGCTATAACCTTGTTCCGGTTATGGAAGGTTTTGCAACGGACCGGAATTTAACGATATCAGGTTTGAATCTAACCGGACTCAATGCTACTCTGATCACGGTTATCAATAGATTAATATCGAGTGAGACTGCATCTCCCATCACATTCAGCAAAATTCAGGTCAAAGAGACTTACAATAATATGAGTGCTCTCGTTTCTGTAATGGATGTCGACGTGGCTGTGACTATCAGTCATTTTACTGTCGATACAGCACTCACGAATAACGGACTCTTCCAATTTATAAACGCAAAAGGCCTCTCATTGTCCGATATTCAGGTTGCAAACGTCCAATCTGTAAGTGCCGCGATAATACAGGCAAGCAGCTCGGTGTTCAATCCTATTAAGAGGCTAAGAGTGAAAGGATGCTCTCAAATGGACTATATTCTTGCAGAAAATCGAACACAGGATCCTCTTATCCCGTCGACTATGTACGCTCTGATCAACATTACCTATTCGACTTTCCCAATCCAAGATTTTGTCCTCATGGACATGAAGTCGATTAACCTTTTCTACGCTTTGGAATCTACACTATATCTTCATGGAGGCTTAATTAGCAATTCTTCATCTACATATGATATGTTGAATTCGAGAAAGAGCCAAATTATAGCACAAAGCGTGTTCTTCAACCAAATTCACTGCGATGCTGAGAATTGTAGCGCAGGGATATTTTTGAGCTTCAATGATACAATTGATATCCATGGATCCACTCTTTACGATAGCTCTGCGTATACATCTTTACTGTCGTACAATAGGGCCAGTACATTCTCCCTTCAAGACTCCGTAATTGCCAATAACACCGTTAATGAATCTGCCAGCGCTCTCACTATCAGTGTCGGCACATCTGCTATTTCAAACGTGATTTTTGTCGGCAACAAAGCATCAAAATACGCAATGATTGTGGGCATTCGGTCCACAATAGGAATTGAAAATGCTGTTTTTCTTCAGAATGATGCAGGAACGCTGAGCAAGAACATCTACGTCAGAGGTGGAGATATGGTGTTAAGCAATTCTCTGTTTGTGAACTATATTAAATCATCAGCGACTACTACAGATTTTATCAACTCACTGGAAGGGGCTGTTACTGCAGAAAACATCAGTTTTATAGGAGGTATTGGAAATGCTGGCGCGGTCAGCTTTACAGCAGATATTGCTGTATTGAATTTCACAAATTGCTTATTTAAAGATAACATTGGCTATCAGAAAGGAGGCGCAATCTATCAAGAAGGGAAACTGTACCTCACGAACACTACATTCGTAAACAATACCGCTTATATAAACGGTAGCAATATACACGGCGAGGCCTATTCAGTTCTCAAGGCAAGTCAAATCACATTTAGGAATGTGTCAAACACATCAATTCATCTCGTTCAGATGAAAAGCCTAGAACTCGACTCCTGCACTCTGGTCGGAGAAAGCAAAGCGCAGGCAATCTATTGTGAAAGCTGTACTAACGTCACGATCACGAACTCCAACTTTGCGAATTTCCGAGGCAGTGCTTGCGGATCTGTGCTGCAAGCTTATTTTCCACCAGTTATGGTCTCCACTTCGGGCTATACGACCGTATATGTCACGATTGCTAACACCACATTTCAGAATAATCAAGTGAATATTCCCTCAAATAACTCTCTTGGCGGTGCAATTTGCTTGGCTTCTGGAAATCCAGCAATTATCTATCAAGGGACGTTTACCAAAACAAACTTCATTTCTAATTCAGTTGGTGGAAAGGGCGGAGCTATATACTACAAATGCTCTCCAATGGCATGTAGCATGGCAATATCCAGCAGTAGTTTTACGGGTAATACGGCTGGTGTGGCCGGAGGAGCTCTCTATTTTGACCAGCAACCATTAACTTACTCGAGCGACAACATTTTTAGTGGAAACACAGCGCCGTATGGTCCGAACACGGGAGCCTACCCCATTCAATTATCAGTTCTTCCCAGCGATAGTAGTAATCGAAGAAGGAATCTAGATGATCTGAGTGGCTATGACTTTGTAAGTGGCCAAGAAATCGATCCACCACTAAGAATCGCTCTCGTAGATGAATATGGTCAGGTTTATACTCTCGACAACAGCAGTGTCTTGACTGTGACAGCAACCGACTCATCCGTACAATATCTAAGTGTGAGAACCTTCACAGCAGAAGCTGGAGTCTACACACTTACAGAATTCAAAGTGGAAACAGGCCTAAACACACGTGTTTCACTGGAATTTTCCACGACTGGTATTACTCAATTGAATCGGTCTCTCTCTGCGTCACCCGTTCTTACAATTAACCCGCTGTTTAGAGATTGCAAAAGAGGAGAACGAATTTCAGACGACAGACGTCAGTGTATAAGTTGTTCCGATGGCACCTACACATTATCCCAATACTTCAATTCATCATGTAAATCTTGTGAAGAGGGTCTTGACTGCCTCGGTGGGGACCTTATTGGACCTCAAGCTGGGTATTGGAGATTCGATTCCTGGACTCAGACTGTTCAAGAGTGTCCAGGTGAGGGTTGCGTTGGATATCACCGGCCTGAAAATGCTACTTGGGAGGGCTGGTGCAAAGAGAAATATAATGAAACCTTCTGCTACACTGGCTGGTGTAACTATTCCGCAGGAACCATGGGAAATTTATGCGCTGAATGCAAAGAAGGCTACGCTCCACAAGCTCTCACTGGAAATTGCATTAACTGTTCAAACAACACATTCAACTATGTGTACACTATCGGTTTCATAGTGGTTTCTGTCGTTGCAATCGGCTATATCATTCGAAAAGCGACAAAGGATAAAGATGAAGAAGATCTTGATGAAGACGAAGACGATCGTCTTGATACTATTCTCATCAGAATCTTCACAAATTATATTCAAATGATTTCGATTATCTCCAGCTTCCCATTGAATTGGCCGGGTCAACTCACAACTCTATTCCAGCAATACAACACCCTAAGCACTGCAGCAAGTCAAATGTTCTCTTTCGATTGTTTCCTCCAAACAGCCGTATTTTCGAAATTCACCATCGAATCCTTCTTCTTGAAAGTCCTTGTTACTTCAATCGTTCCAATACTTATTACGCTCGTTTCCATCCTGTTGTGGATTTCTATTTATCTCTTCCGATTCAAATTTGAAGGAGCTGAGCGTAGGTTCCGCAAAATAATGAACAAAATCATCACTACGATTATTGTCTTGCTATTCATGATACACTCTGATGTCGTTTACGTCTCTATCACAGCTCTTCGCTGCACCAACCTCGCCGATTCAGATTCTCTAGCGTATGACTCCTCGAGTCCGAACACACATTATTATCTCGAAGAAGACACTTCAATCGAGTGCTGGACACCCGAACACAAAGCCTTTGCTTTCGGTTTTGCTCTCCCTTCGTTTATATTCTGGGGTAACCTTCTTTTCTTTTCTCCACAAACTTGATAAAATTTCATAAATTAGGCGTCGGAATCCCAATCTTAGCCTTTTGGATTGTTCGATCAAATCGACACAGACTCCGAGATCCTGAGATACTCGGAAGATATGGGTTTATCTACGATGGGTATCTTCCTCAGTATTATTACTGGTAAGCGTCATGTCTTCTTCTATTTACCTAATCATGTGGTATCAGGGAATTCGTGATATTATACCGAAAGATAGGCATGGTGTTCATTTCTATCTTTTTGGTGGACTATGGTCTTCAATTACAGGTAAACGATTTGATTAATTTGCCTTAGTAAGTCTAATTAAATAAATACAGGCAATAGCTATTATCGGCATTTGTTTGTTTGGGTACTTCTTGCAGACAAGGTGTATGCCGTTTGATGAAAATAGATTCAAAACGTTGAATCAGCTCGAATTAAAATCGCTTATGATCTCCGGAGTAGTAGCATACTGCGGAATGTACTTTATCTCTGGAAAATTGAATGACAACTGGAACAGTCTTCTATTTGTGTTTATCATGATTGGAAATATTTGGTTTATCGTCTATTGGCTCAAGCAATTCCTGGCTTCCAAAGTGGTAGTAGTGAAGAAAGAGTATGAGAAACTCAAGAGAAATGTATATTTCAATAAGTACTCCAAACCTTTCCGCAAGATGGGTTCTTGGTTGAAAAGGAAATATCGATTCATTATTCGAATATCAAGTTCTTCTCAAGCTTCCTTTTATGATGGAATCACTGGAGGATTCACTGAAGAAGATAACCGAGAAAATAATGATGGGTACGGTATCACCTCAATGGAAAATGTTACGCCAAGGAAAAATACTAAAATTGAAATGGCCGAAGGTGAAAGTAATCCTGGGAGCGCGAGGCCGACGAGCGAAGTTAAAGCGAATGTGGTTAAAGCCAGTGTAGAAAACAACAAGACAGAAAATGAACAGGAACAAAACGAAGAGAAACAAAATGAAGAGAAACAATACGAAGGGGATCAATGAGAGAGGTTGAAGACTCTATTCAGACGAAATATTTCGTGAATTTTTTGAAAAACAGTATCAAATATTTTTATCATTGGTATTAAATGGAGGAGGAATTCTCTTTCATTAGTAGTAATTTGTCTCATTCTTATTTGCTTAAGTGAATTTGCTAACTTAACGGTTATTCAAAGACTAATCTGGAGGGTCCAGATCAGAAACATAAAAAGATACATAAAGCCTTATTTAAGCTAAAACAATTTGAATAGATTGGTTGCCTATTAGCATTCAAAATCTATGATTCAAATCACAGAGAATATAATTCAATAATATTGTTAATGATGCAGATTCTTTACTAAGCCAAAAAAATTAAAATAAATCAATTGAACATGCACATCCATGCTTTTGTTAATTCCCTCTCTCTAGTCTGTCCAATTGCATCTCAGACTCTCTCTCTTAACACAAACTTTAAAGTAAACAAACATTCGATCTCATAATAACTTTCACAAACTAATCAAAAAAAGAAGCTGATATGACCAAGATTTCAAACCACTTAATCTAACTTTTCTTATTTACTTTCCTGCTCAATAGCAAGAATTTTTATCGATCAACAATGTATGAGTTCTTGTGATTTGAATGAATAAGGATGCAAATCGAGAATTCATTTGGGTCTAAATTAACCTTCAAGAGATTTTCACATTTCAAAAGCTCCTTAATTGATTTGATGCCCAAACTTAATGTCTGAAATCCTTGAAATAACTACTAGTCGTTGCTCTATTTTAATTCTTTTGTTAACGCTCCAATTGAATAATTAAAAGGGAAGTTTGAGCAATTAAAAGGATGCTATTTTACAAATAAAAGTATATTCATTTAACTTCGAAGCTTAACCAGCATTGTTTCCTCTGCTGGACGGTCTGAAATTCTTTATTCTTGCTCCTGAAGGACGAGACTCTCCCATTCCAGTTTCTAGTGTTGAACCTCCAAATGGCGAGGTTCCCATTGATTGATTTCCAAATGGCTGGCCACTGCCGAATGGTTGACCACCGCCGAATGGTTGCTTTATTCCTCCTATTCCTCCCATTCCTCCCGTGGAGTCTTCCAACTTTGTGTTTCTGGCAAAGGTTCTTTTCGGTAACGGATTTTCTTCACCTTCTCCCATCACACCTTTATTTACCGGAACACCAAACTGCTTTCTTCCCTGCATGATATCTATGCCATGAATTTCTCTGCCCTTACTTCGTGTGGATTTCGACGCATACTCGCCTGATTCCAACGCAGTGTCATTCTCCTCCCTAAAAAAATTTTTCTTGTCAAGATAAGCCAAATGAACTAATTCACATGTATGTGTCATGAACGTATCCATTAGTGCTATTGGTTCTTCCCTCAGGCTTCGTCTGCACAATAGATAAGCTTTTACTATTGATAGAAATATATGCGTGTCTTATATTTTCAAGGCAGAAAATATTACATTTTTTCAGCTTTGATGGCGTCAATTTTGGGTTCTGGGTACTTTTCAAGGTTCAGAAAATATTGATCCTTCTTATCAGGTGAATCTAATTAGGGTTAATGTTAATTAAAAGATCATAATTTGAAATCAAATCACCTCTTTCTGGAGCAAAGAGCTCTTTGGACATTTTTTTTAACACGTCGGCTGTGCTCATATTTCCTGCCTAATTCACATTACTCAGTTAAGCTCATTCAGACAACATTACTGTTGGTATCCCGATCCCATCGACTTGATCGTTTCCAAACGTTATAAAGATTGGTTTGGTATAGTCCTTCTGCTGCAAGCTCGTTAACGTGTCCGTAAAAAAGTAGTTATTCAACACTGAACGAATCTAACACGAACAAATTAAACCCTTGAGTCTCTTCTCGTTTTTGCTAAATAAGTACCTGCGCAGACAGCTTTTGGTTTGCCGCTGAAGAAAAAAGCAGAGAGCAGCCATTGATATGGCAGTAGTATCGTAATATCCTTGAGATCCACTTTCGATTCTCACTATCAAGTTCCAATTATCGCATTTAAGAATCACAAAGAAGTTTGATAATACGTTTCATATCCCTCAAATGCGTCGTACTTATTTGCAACAACAAAGGTCGGAATCTTAATCGCCTGGATCTTTAACCTGGTATTGTACCGGTTAGCTGTGAAGATAACCAGAAAACTTTACTGGTCTGGATTTGAATCCACAGTGCTTTGAATGCCTGCTAAATGTTCTTCTACTTGCTGAGAGTACTCTCTGGGAAGGCTTCTGAAGAATTTCTCAGTCTAAAATGAGCGCGGGTAACTAAAGGCAGAGAATCATGAAATCATACACTTTGTTTAATAGCGTCGATCCAAAAATTCAAATCATCGATAAGATTCCCTGGCTTTGAGAGGTCGACCACCAAAACATAGGCAAAACTTCTGAAATTCTCTTTTGTGAGAGCAACGCTAACGAGATTGGAGAGCTGACGACCTCCGCCTAGCTCGTAGATATGGACAACTTCTTTTCTTGTATTTGAACTTCGCTTTGCACAGGAATAATCGAGGGCGTAAGTTGGCTTTGGAGTTTCTTCGCGATTCGCAGATTTGAGAAAAGAGATAATAGAACTTTTTCCAGTGTCCTTTTCCCCGAGAAACACGACGGTCTTTTCAAATGTCTTCACTATATGTCGAAGTAAATGCTTAGTATAAGCCTAAGGGGCGGTGAAAGCGCTTACGTTCAAGGTTTTTTTTGTCCTCCTCTTCGGCTAGCTTCCATATATCACAGTACGCGCCTTCTTGTTTCTCTACCATTTGATGTTAGTGTTCAATAGAACTTGTAATTTTATGCTTTAATTATTTGAAATCTCTTATATAACGAAAGTTGCAAATTTGCTCCCGCAGGGTTATAGAACCTAGCTTCTTGATAAAAAGTTTAGACTGGTTGAGGGATTTGCTGAGAATAGCAGAGAACGTTGTACCTTTCATCGATTTTTTTCAATTTTGAATTGTATTTATAGCATGAAGAGGATTTTTTCTTATTTGTGTGTGACATGGAGTGCAAGCCAACTTCCGAAACGGCCTCAAATTCGAGTAATTTTCAAAGAAACCAGGCATGCTGCTTTAAGAATTTTCATGAACGTATTTTGTAACAGAAGAGACATAAACTAATAAGGGGTATTTTTGCCCAAGGTATTTTTTGTTGTCGTGTAATTCAAGAAAAGACACCTAGTCTCAAAATAACCCAGTCAATATTGCTCAATTCAGATTGAATTCTATTCAGGTTTTTCAATACTGATGACTTCCTATGAAGGTAATCCGTAGAACTTTATCAAAGTGTTGGATGACTTCCATAGGATGCTTCACAGAGTTAATACTCCTGCCTTAGATGAGAAATTTAGAAAAAGAATTTTTAAAATATACAATAGCGTTTCATTATGACAAATGTATGACATTTGCCGGGATTTTAAATAAATCCCAAATTTTTGCTAATAAAATAAAACCTAAGTTTATCTAATATAATTTTTCAACACAGCAAGTCAGGTAGTTCGGCAAATCTTAATATTGTCAAATAAGGAATCTCGGACAGTCATTCATATTGGGTAAAATTGATTGAGAAGTTCAATACAATGGCATCACGTTTGAAAAAATAACTTAATTATCTAATATCCGAAGAACGAGCTTCGCAAAGTCAACAACAAAGGGTGCATTTCGATTTATTTGTCCGTGACTATTACGAAGCTTCAATCTCTCTTTTCATCAAAGGAATAACGAAAAATAACAAACAATGTGATAGTCTAAAATTTCATTCAATGTCATGAAAATTCATCCCGTGTCTCCTGTGGATAAAAATTATTAGGTTGTCGTTGGACCTTTTGATCCTACTCATCTAAGATCTGAATTTACAAAAAACCATTTTTTTTTTCTTAATTCTTAACACAATGAGCGTATGTGAAATATTTCAAATAGTTAGTAAACTAAATAAATTTATGAACGACAGTTTACTCTGCAACACTACAGAAGATTGCAACCTTCATGGTAATTTTTTGATGTTAGTCTTGTGTCTCATTCCCACTTAGGAAACTGTAACTTTGGCACCTGTCGGTACTCACAACCATTGATTTTTTGATAATAATTCTTGCAATCAGATGCGATATTGGCTGGTTCGGACCAACCTGTCAAGTGAGCCTCGAAACAGAATGGTCAGGGGTAACGTAAAATTGGTTATACGATTTTCAACGATTGTATACAGGGATTCAAAAGCTATGTCGCGGTATTTTCAATGATCAATATATTAATCGGACTCTATGTCTTTATTATCCTTTACAAAAAACTTAAACGCGTAACCCACTACCTTTCCGAAATATCTCTGATTTTATCCGCCTATAGGACCGCATGTTTTACATAATGCGAACTTGTCGCTTTCTTTTTCTCACAATGAGAAGTCCATATAATCTGACAATGGGTGCAATCTTAATTTTCGTTATGTGTATTTGCTCTCAATGAATTACGATACTTATGTACATTCTTTGTTTGGAAAGTGAGGTTGCTATGGATTCTCATCGATCCTTTTCAAATGAAGGAGATCTTCAGCCGAGGTATTGAAAGACTGCTCTACGAATCTGCATATAGTATACTTTTTGCTATATACAGCACAATCCTCTGGGTCTGGTAAATCAAGCTACCTTTGTTCCGTTCCATTATTGGTAATATTTGCCGAAACAGGTACTATTTATACGCTGATATGAGTAAGAAGAACAGTCGAAGAGGCAAGTTTAGATGCAGGCTCTTTGGGAGAGTACCTTTCCCCTTTGACTCTCTGTTATTGATTCGTATGGAATTAGCATATTCAGGTCGTCATTCTGCTAGAAGTTATTTTACAAGTCGGAGCCAGCGTTATGAAAGGGCTCAGCAGATCTCCAACCATGGGAAAAAGTGTCGAAAAAGCAACAGCCACTGTTATTACACTCAGCTATATCGTTGGCTTTTTTGTGCTTTTTCTCTTTGTTTTTGGTAAGATAAAGTTCTAATGAATCAGAAAGAGATACCTTCTTATAGAATTTCTGTTCTATGGGATACTCTTGCATCTCTGCGTCAAAGATGACGAAAGGGATTTGCAAGAAAAGATAAAAAGGTGAGACATATCCCTTTTATCAGACCTTTCATCCTTTGTGTTTTGTGACCAGGATAAGCTCTCAGGATGGCAAGACGGGGAACACGACAAAATGGAGTAGCACTGCAAGAGCACGCAATTCGCAACAAACAGACATGATCCTACAACTAAGCAAAACCACATCAAGATTGGACCTAGCGATTTCCACACCACCGGCTTTCACTCAAAAGAGAAGAACCAAAACATTCGTCGTTCACAACGTGAGTCCACAACGGTCAGAAAAAACGTTGAACCGTCTGAGTACCCCACTAACAGTCCCTTCTTCACACAAGCAGAAACATCCAGATACACTCATAAACTCAGTCTTCGATACCGATGGCCGTGATTTGCTCGTAGAAACCTATGGTCCTGAATTCAAAAGAAGAGTTGCAGAGACATCGTTTAATTTGCAGTTCCCAAATCACAAAACTCTCCCTACACAGTCATGCAGCCCTGAGTTAAAGGATCAAGCTCAGAATAAATCAATTCAACTCACGGAGAGCGAGGAGCCAAAATGGCATTTTACCGATCCTGATGAAGAAAGGAAGCTGGAAGTCAAAAGACTAAGAAGTAAAAAAGAAATAGAAAAAATTCAAATGCAGGTCCGGAGACAATCTGCTACCATAGAACAGGAGTTAGACAAGCGCCAGAAGCTTCGTAGAAGTGAAACGCGTAAAATCATTTGTCAGTCATCCAAAATAACCATCATGTTGATGAAGTGGGGCATTCAGCATTACTCAGAGACATAAGCTATCTCGAGAATTGGAGAAATATGACAAAAGAAGATCAAACGGTCATTCGGAAGGTAAATTTAATTTTGGACAACCAAAGTATAAGAGCATTTAGATCTCATATTTGACCTCGATCTCTATCGGCCTCGAAGTGCTATATATAGCGCTTTCCGTAGCGGTTCTAACTACCAACATTTGTCAGAGCTCGCTAGTAAAATTGAATTTTTGTTATTGATTTATCCGCTAAATAATGTATAGGGCGCGATGTTGACGGCTTATTTCACAGCGTTTTTAGAAACATTTGCCATATTGACAGTTATTGTCTTATTCACGAACATTAGGGTTCAAGAAAGAGAAAACTTGAAGCTTATCTCCAGGGTAAGATTCCTTTTATTCATCCATCCATGCTTGATTGTTTGCTATTATTATTTGCTATTGAAGATTGGAAATCACAAAAATACGATAAATCAATTATACATGTTTGAGATCCCGAGTCAGATGAAAGAGGATGATACCAGCAAAATACGACTTGAAATTAGTATCAATAACCCTGGACTCGACCAGGCTGAATTAGATAGAAAAATGGCTGAACAAAAGAAAAAACTTCAATCGAGGAGACTGTCAAAAGTTTCGCAATTTCTACGTCGACTATCCACAGGCTTCAAAGCTTCTGCCTAACTCTTACCGAAAATTAAGGACTCATTTGAGGCTCAACCATGTATATTCTATTTTTTTATTTAAATTAAAGAAGACTTGCAAGTCGTAGGCATTACTGATCTGTATTAGGTTTGAAACACTCACATTTTTATTTTAAAATTTTTCTCATAAATCTGAAACATACTTTGAACTGCTATTGAATCACTATATACTCTTTAAATTGTTAATTAACTTATTCATTTTCTCTTTATATTATCAACATTAGGAATTCAACTTCGCAAAGTGAGAGATTGCTTAACTCCGTGCCGTTGTAGAAGATCTACTCAAAAATCTGAAGCATTGAGATAACGCAACAGCAAGACGAGCTTTACACACAATATTCAAAGAAAAATCAATGTGGTAGTTTTATAAAAAACATTTGAAGCAAAAAGACAGCTGCCTAGTTGTTGCTTGTGCTGATATCTTCCTCCTTTGTCTGAGTGACATCGTCTCGACCATTCTCATCAGCATCAACAGAGCTCTCTTTCTCTTTCGTTTTCTTGGCTTTTACAATTACCTTCTCTAAGATGAGTGGCCTGATTTTCTGGCAGCTGATGAAATTTGCGTTCCCATTCATCGTGATCATGTTTCCACCAGAGTTGATCTTTGGGTACACAACGAAAAATATCCAGCCGTTTCTGAAATGCGAGGTAACTTCTCTTATTTGAATCTTCTCGAAGCTAGCAGAGCCATAAACCAGATCCTTCTCGGTGAATCCTTTTAATATTTTATTTCCTTCATACATTGACATCATAAGCATCATACTGCTATTAGAAGAGGCTACCTGCTGTATTAGTATCAATATATTTCGGAGGGCTTTCTGAGCTGTAGATCCCGAGAGACAATGTGATTCTATTCGTGTTTTCGACTAAATTTCCTTTCTTATCAACCAGCAAAACTGAAAACCTGAATTTATTGTCAATGAAAGTACAGTTGATAACTAATACTTGAAGTTTCTCTCTCTGTAGAGTGGAAGATCAAGGTTCTTCTTTAAAACAAGTTGGTATTGGAAGTCAGGATTGGGTCCATAAAGATATGATAATAACATGTCGGTATTAATATTTTCGGAGGCATTCCCCACGAATTTCGAAGGGAAAGCAGGATTAGGCTGACTCGAAAGCGGCAGAGCGATGCTTGTTATACTACTACAAAGTGAATGGGCTTAGACTTTGGTATCATTCAATGCTTTACTGTTTTAAACTGCTCACTTCAGTGGTTAGAGTCCTCAACGCCTCTTCTAACACATCATGCTTTTCTTTCAGCTCATTCAATATTTTATTCTGAGTTGACACCAAATTGAAAAGTTTATTTTGGAAATCCCTTGTGGAGCTATCAGTTTGCTGATCCGCTTCAGTTGCTTCAGGTTTCATGCTTCCTGAGATGCTATTTTGATTCTTCATTTTAATTAATTGGTTTAGGTTCATGGCAGATAGATTCATGTTCTGCATGCCAAGCGAAGAATTCGTTAACTCCTGGAATGAAATATTCAGGTTCTGTGGCATGTTATATTGTCCGAGCATCGGAAAGAACGGACTCGGCATAAGAAACTCTTGCTTCGGCTGATTCGCCATCATTTGTGACAGAATCATCGGATTCAGCCCAAAAAGAGCACTGTTTTGAACTTGATCCTTTAAGAGTGACTGTGCGTCTTTTTCTTGACTAACACCTGTGAAATTCAGAATTGAATATTAGCTACCAAAAGCATTTTTGTACCTTCCTTCTTGATTTTTTTCTGGAGAAAATCCAGCACATTAGCTTCATTCTGATCACCGAAAGAAGTTTTCCTATGAAAATAGTTTAAGCAAGAACAATGAAATGTAGACTACAGGCAGGTTTGCTTGCTTCTGACATAGTAGTTCCTGCATTCTTCATGAGCGCAGGTGTTTTCCTGATCATCTCGCTTTAACAGACACATCTACAACAGCTATAATTTCCGAAGCAGCTTTACAATCGCGTTCAAATGAAATTATAATAAATTTCGCACTCTTCTTGGCTTTGAAAAAAGGTATTAAATTTTTTGCCAGCGCCGATTTATTATGACTTAAATAATTTCCATGAGCACTAAACAAATGTTTCTTAATTTTTTATCTCTGTATTAAATTCCAAAAGCTCTTTCGAAAAACTGCTTTCTTTTTTTAATTCTCGCCTCGTGGCATTCTAAAGCGTTTATTTCTATGTTCCGAAAAGCTCTATCTTATGGACGACGCAAGTAGTTTATACTTGCAGTTCAATAATTGGGCTCGGAGTCTCATATTTCTCGCCATTAGTACCAAATTTTAATCGAAATGAAGGAAAGTGTGGCAACCCACATCGGGGTTTAACTCTTCGAAGCAGAAGTGCTTCTTTGAACCTTCGTCAGGCATTCAATTGAAGATCAGATTGGGGTCTTGATAAAAATCAAAAATCAGCGCTCGATTAATGATGAATGGCGAATGTTAATTTTGGAAGCTACATTTTGGAAATTATTTAAAATTCGGATCGAAATGCACGATGGTTTTGATTTAAAAAATTCTAGACCCATTTAGAGCTCTTTCTATGGGCTTATTCTTCAGAGAATAATTCCTTTGCGAAGAGGAAGACTCTCTTTGAGTAGAAGAGATTGTTGAAAGAGCAGATATCAAGCCTTCGAAGCAGCATTATTGACACCGATCAGGCAGTCTTTTGCATCAAAGCGAGTAGAATAAAAGCATATATCTATGAGTTAGGCGACCAACAAAAAACATATTTCATTGCTACCGAAAGGCGCCAAGGTGCAGACTAATTCCTCTGCTACAATCGAAGGTGATTCCTCTCAACATGTGTATGGTAATATATTGATGTAGTTAATGAGAAAATGGTTACAAGATCTATATTGTTGAAAGCAAGTGATGGCATCTAGCTAAGCTTAAGAACTCTTCCAAGTTGATTCGCTATTTTTTCTAAGAATTCAAATAAATTCAGATGTCTTCTATCTGTTACTAAAATGACTCAAGCCAAGATATTCTGAGAAGCAATTACTTAATGTCTGAGCTTAGTTCGGTGTTCTCAATGCGAACCTTGAACAAATTATTGCTGCTAACGTATTTCTGAGAGAAAAGCAAAAAAAATCGAAAAAGAATGAAAATTGCATAATTTTCACAGTCAAATTGCCGTATTAGAATAAGTTACTGGTTTACGATTCGATTTAGAATTAAAGAAGAATTGTTTATTCCAAATAAATTCGAAGAGCATTTGGAAATTTTATTAGAAACTATTTTGAGATTCATGCAAATTAATGCAATGCATAAATAACTAAAATCTAACTTTCTCCAAAGAAGGTTTTCCTTGAAAACTCAAGTCTGTTTTTTATGGAAATCGCAGTGTCGATGAGAGTGATTCATGTGGTTGGCTCACCACTGGGGAACTCGAACTCCTTTGCTCAACAAGTGTGATTTAATGACAGAAAATTCAGACATGTGAGATAGTGCAGAAAATTTCCCAAATTTTGGATCGATTTCATGGTAATTTCTGGTTAGAGAAGAAGAAACAGGGTAGATGCTGGCAACATACTTCCAATCTGGCTATCATCTCAAAAAATTTTGGTGCGTTGAAATTAAAGAAAGAATTTACCCTACTCTTCGATTAATTTTGAACGAACAATTTGGTAAAACCAAATGACAACCGATAAAATTTTTTTGAGAGCTCAACCGTTGTTGACCAATATCGTACTATCTTGAAAATAAGGAAGACGAGATCCAGATTTTTAATTGAGGAAACCCATAGCATCTTAAAACATCACAGCCAGTGTAGGTTCTTCTCGAACTTTAGTTAGTTGACATAATCGTCATGTTCGATCGAATTAGGTATGTTATTTTTCTTTTATGTATAGAGTCGCTTGTCCTTACTCAATAGACCAACATTGGCTTTTCGAAATTCAAAAATGGGACGGTGATTCTGGTGGAAAGCATCAGAAACGCGTTTGACGGAGTGGACACAGAACTTCTGGTGGGAAAATTTTAGAATCAAGTTGGAAATCCTTCAGAAAATGTAGATTTTCGCTTGGCATCCAGCAGGGAGGCGAAACCTTCCTTGGCGAAATAAATACGAAAAACGAAAAAACCTTTTCTAAATGAATTCACTTGATTCGATCATCAATGCTAAAATGTGTGATCGGTAAGAATGCTTATATGTTGTGAGTTGAAGTAAATTGAGGATTGTTGCTTCTCGCTGAGCCACCGAAGTATTAAAATCTCAAAGAGTGATATATATTTAATGGTGTTGGTATTCAAGATGCCTGGCTTATAAATTATCTGAGTGAACTAATTTGCAGGTATGACATCATTTTGAGTATGAATATTGAAAGTGACATCAAGTACAAACTGGGCACAATATGTGTAATTAGCGAACCGTAAACGTTGAATTACTAAAATAAATTTCTCTGACAAATTCTCTTGAGAATGAATATACACAACAGAGTTCATGAAAATGCAATGTGAAAATGATAGAATTTTGAGAATTTGGAGAGAAATGCCAATTATCTTTTCTAAAAATTGCATTTAAATTATCCGAATAATCAAGCAAGATTTCAGTTTTTTCATTGATTTTTCTTTGGTATTCAAAGCATAAATACCAAACGCACCATAGCTTCCAAAACCGAAAAAGCTTCTTTACATAAATTGATGTATTACTTAAAGATAAGCATAAATATATTATTTTGTTGGGCTGTTTCACAACCCAACAAAACATCAACAACAAAAAAAGAGCCATTATCTTTATATTTGCCACGTGTGCGAGAATAAAAAGTGATAGAGTATTTTCAGATCAACCTCATCCCCACTCATGATTTATTTGACAATTAGATTAATCGAGTCATAATTTATGGTTGCTCCACAATTTCCGGAGTGATTTGTCTCCTACAACTAGGACACGACGAATTTTTGAGAATCCAATGCTTGATACATCCATCATGAAAAATGTGACGGCAAGGATTCAGATATATGACCATTTGTCCCGAGGAAAATCCTTCCATGCAGATCGGACATACAGTTTTTTCATTAAAAGATTGAGTATGATCCCTCGAATTGAATTCTTTGTTTTTCAACTTTTCTACAAGCTCAATGTTTTGTTGCGGCTGGCTTTGCTGAGGCTGTATGAAAAAATTCAATTGATATACAGGTCCCTGCTGAGATGTTATTTGGAATGGTCGAAGTATATTATCTGGGGATATATTCGACGTGACTGCTGCATATGTCGCAATAATCACCGAAAATAAGATATAACAAATTATCGTGTGATAAATCAGCACAAACGCGAACAATGGGCTTGTTTCTTGAATGCAAATCTGCTGCTCAGTGTCAGATACATCGAATTCTTCCGCAATCCAAGCCAGTCCTTTCATAAACCAAAACATGTTGAAAGGCATAAAGCCTCCAAGTAGAAAATTTGATATATATCGTGTGGTAGTTTCATTTATCAAAGTGTTTTCGGTCGAAACTGCCAGGAAATATAGCAAAAAGAACAGTCCCACGCTGATAGTTGATGCGAATACCCAAGCATTGATTGGATTTTTACAGGTCTCAAGTTTATTCATGAGAACAATCGCGAATGCATTTCCCCCTAGAAGCAATATCGAAGTCAAAATGCTGACCAACCCAAAGCCAGCACGAGCGGAGGCAGCTGGATATACAGTATCTACAAAATATGGGACGCTCATTAGCCAAATCGCACCAAACGCCAGCGTTGTGACGAACAATACAAAGACTGTGTAGAAAGTAATAACCTGGGAATTGCATGTCTCTGTGATATTCTGCATGGTCTCTGGCTCTACGATTTGAAAAATCTGTAATCCATCGTAAGTAAAGAGTCCTCCTACGATGAAGTAAGGGAGTTCTGAGAGGAAACTGAAAGTTGCGATAGGTATTGATCGGTAGTTTGACATCTGAGAAGAGATAACGAATGGAAGGCAGCTCCAGTAAGGAAGTTGAACTAATAAAAATGAGGAACTTGATGTAAGGAAGTTTTTTAAAGGTTTGCAGTCGTCGAGATTTGGAATGCTGTAGAAGGCGTGAAGACAAGGAAGCAGAGAGAGCCCCAAGTATATGTATGAGGCGCGAAGATTCATGAGAGAGTAGCTCCAACTAATCGAAAGTTCGACGTTCACGTATTATTATCAAATTGAATAAATTTAGTCTTTCTCTGAAAGTAATGACGATTATATTATAGAGCATAGTATGAAAATGATCAGAATTTATGTCGAATGATCGAAGCGCTTGAGAAGAAATCTTCCGTAATAGAGTAATGGACGAGTTGCGAATATACTTGTTTGACCGAAATCGTTAGAAAGTTAGCTTTCAATAGCAAAAGATATTAAAGAAATGTGAACACAAAGGGGAGGTAGTTTCGATCTGTTCAATTTCCACTTAAGCAAACGTCTATAATATGCATTGTTTTGGAAGGTTTTATTACGTGAATGTTTATAAGATAAAGATTTTACAAGGAGTGTGAAAATATGTTGCTATACGGGAGTCAAAAAGTAGCAGACCATGAAAGAAAAAAAAGCAAAAATCAAATAAGAAGACCTGGTAGCTCTTTAGATTGCTAGGTTCTTCAGAGCAGGCTTCAGGCTTCAAATTGTGAAATTAGTTGTTCTTAGGTTAAATAGTTCGATATATTAAACTAAAACTAATCAATTTAGTTTGTTAAAGTTGTTTTGCATGCATGGTAATTTATTGTTGAATGATAAAGAGTTGTTGAGATAGCAAAACTTTCTACTAAATTTGAGTAGATGATGTAGTTCGAATTGATTAATTAAGTTAGCTACTTGCCTACTATTTGAGAGTAGGACAAGTGATATATGATCTAGTATCAATATATCACTTCGTGCTTATGAGATTTGTTTAAATGCTGTTGTTCAAAACTATTGAACTTTAAATTTACTTTGTGAATCCTTCTCTAATTCTCAGTTGATGAGAACAGAGGTTGCATTTATAACAAGAAAACACAGCTAAATGTTTTTATGCCTCTACTGTTGTGCAAATGTTACAACTTTTACCATGTATCGATAAAACGGACTTTATCACAGAAGATTTGAACCTGACTCTTGACCTCTAGATTGAATTGTAGATTGTTTCTTCAAAATACCAATACATTTCAAATACATGCCAGAAGAATACATTTAAATTTGTATTCTTATTGAATGAACTATTGAGTGAGGAAATACATCGTGATTACCTAATATTACCAGACAAAATGACATTACCAAGATAAAGAGTTTGAGGAAATTCAAAATTGAATACCAATACCACGTAAACGAAAATTTGACCATTCGGTTTGTAATTTGAAATTTTTTCGAAACCAGATTAATAAAGCAATTATTAATTTGGTTCAAATTTCTCATAAAATTGAAATGGAAATTAACGTTCTCAGTTGATGGTGAATTTAAAAGTCAAAGAATATACAGCAATGCTGTGCATTGGAAATGAATCCCAGCTGGAATCTCTTGTCAAACAACATAATGAGAGTTAAAGACAAATTCAGTTAGAAGGTTATCAATGAATTTTGGATTTAATTTCTACTCATTGGGAGTTAGGGGCATAGGAGGTGTAATTCTTGTTTGTTGCCCACTATTGGTGTTTTTGCTCGCCTCTGTAACTCCTTTGCTAATTTGCCTCCGCTCCAAGAACTGGAGATTGTAATTCTAGACGACAAAAAATATTTCTTTTGAAGTTGAAGTTTTCACAAAATTGCCCAACATACTATGATAATTATTTCATTGAAAGAAAATTTTCTTTTGAGGTTAAGGCAACAGTTGAATCAATTTTGAGCATTCCGCCACGATTGACAAGTATGTGATCTCAAACTCATTATCAGAAAAAATACAATTTTAATTTGAGTCTGTAGCTCCCATTTTTCAACGATTGTCATAAGCGATTCGAACATTTTTATTCCCTTAATCTGGGCGTGAAATTTTTCAAATCACACAAAACTTCCGAATTCGCTTTATTTTAATTTGTAGATTTTTTGACACAAACGATATCAGACCTACTTTTAAATCTAACATTCAGAGATCCGATTCTGACAACATACACACACAATGATAATTTACGAATCCGCAAAGAATAGTACATTGCCCTTCAATGAGCAAAATAACTACCTCTTCCTTTACCGCTCTGCCAGCGTTACATACAACTTATCTCAGAATAAACCAACCTTCAAAGACGTTTTCAACCAGCGTCTACTCAACGATTTCTCTTGTTCTAAAACATTCAGTTGCAACCCTACCAACCCTAACAGAATGGTAGCTTTGAAACCTTCCCATTTAAAGAAAATACACACTGCCATGAGTTTTTTACAACTTGCAAAACACGAACGTCTTGAATTGAACAGCATTCCTCAGAACCTTACCATGGCAAAGTTGCTCTATCGCGAGCTAAAGAAAGCCGAAACTGTGAAAGACTTGAGACTGCTGTACGATGCAAAAACGTACCAAGACTTTAAGATCTTCAAACGAGTACTCAGCAGTCTCCGAAGGCATAATTTCGAGAATATGAATGTCCGCCTAGCAATACACCCAACTGTTGGATACCAAAGCACACTATACCTGCAAAGGCTTTCATATTTTAGCAAAAGTGTCTCGAAACTCATGATAACTGGTTATGACCGTTTCAATTTTCATGATTTTGTGAGAATTCTGACGCATTTCAGAGCCCTGCGTACTCTCCACGTTGCAACGGTAGACCTAGAAGGAATTGAAGAGTACAAGGACATGCTTCCACAGCTAGAGTGCAATCTACAAAAGCTACATATCGGAGTGCCAAGCACTGAGACAAATATTCAGAGAATAAATATCCTTGGCGGACTTTTCGCGAATGTAAAAAAGCTCAGTTTACACGGAAATTTCCGAGTTCTGCTCCAGTATCTTGAGACAAATAAGTTGGCTAGCACTGAGTCCCTCAAACTGAGATTCACTTTGCAATTTCAAAGTGAAAATCTGATGGAAGACGAAAAGCCTGAATGCTTTTCGATCCAACAAATAATTCAGAACCATAAATTGAAGAAATTATACCTTGAGATCCCTGAAGGGAATTACACGATTGATTTTTCGTCTCTCTGGACCGAGTTTTTGGATTTGGAGAAGCTGACTCTGTTCTTGGGCAAAAAGAGCTATCCTGTATTTGAAAGAGCAGCCGAACCACATCCTTCGCTTCGAGTCGTTAAGTTTGAGGCGATATATAATGACCAAGGATCACAGACTTTCTTGACGAATTTTCTTCGAAGTGCTTTTACAAAAGGCAATAAAATCGAAAAATTGACCTTGCAACCCTGCGACTGGCCAAGAGACAGCCGGCTATATCCATTCAAGTTCGAAGAATTAAAGCACTTAGATTTTACTCATCTATTGTCCTTGGATCTGAGGGATTGCTTAATCCAAACTCACGAACTAATGACTATTTTCTTGAATCCTTCTATATCTTCTCTAAAGACTCTCTCTTTGCGCAAAGTGCTGATTATTGACGCAGAAATAGCTGATTTTAAAGAGCTCGAAAAAGAAATTTTGAAGGAATCAGGGTTGCAGCAGATCAATGGAATTATTAAAACTATTAGCGAGTCAGAGCTCGCAAAGGGACTGATGAATTTGAAATTGGAAGAGATGAATCTAACGTCGAATCTTGAAATTGATGAAGAAATAGCAGGAAGGTTTAAATCGCTCAAGACCCTTGACCTCTCTTTCAATCCAATTGTTTCGCAAGGGTTCGCAAAGCTTTTTAAAGCTGAGTTTCCAAACTTGAAGGAGATTAATTTTAGTTCGCTGATACTGTCTCTTACTGAAATATACGAATTACTCTATGAGTCCTCGTATGTGCTGAGAAGATTGCGATCGATTCAATGTGGATATGATACCGTTGCGCCAAAAGGGAATTTGGATTCAGAGCTCGTTAAACGAGTGCATCAAATGTATAATAAGGTGCTTAGGAAAGCAGTTAGATTTGAAGAATAAGAAGTAAACTCGGTTCCGATTGCTGTTAGAATGGTTGGATGCATGCTGTAATAGTATGATAGACAATGAAATAGTCAATTCCATATTTTTATTTATAAGTCAGTGCCGATAATCTATCATATCAGAAAATCACAAGTTTGAACTTCATTTTCATTACAATTTCGTGGTGTGAAATTGAAAAAGGAACTTTTTCTTCATTTTTGAGAGATCATTATTATTATGATTGCGTTATGAGAATTTTATCTAAAATTTTCTAAATAGACGAAAATAAGACTAGGGATTCAGATGTAGACTTTTCATGTTATCGAATGTAAACAACTTTCTCAATTGTTACTAATTCAACTTTTATACATCTAACCAGAAATTCAAGATCGTCTTTTCGAAAGAGGTTATTGATGAATGGAGTTAATATATTAACTTAACTAATGCTTATCTATGGTTCAATATTCAGCAAGGCTAAGGAACTTGAATGTATGCGTTTTGATACAGGAAATATTTCGTCATAGTTTATAGTGAGCAAACCAAGCCCGGTAAAAAGCCAAATTCTTGTTGAGCCTGGCTTTCTACTAATATAATTATAAAGGTTTATTTCGGGTTGATTTTTCCTAATTTGAGACAGAATAGCATGGCCTCTGTGTCAGTCGCTTTCTCTCGAAGATAACCTGCTTTCAATTGTTCTTAAATTACTGAATAAACAAGGCAATATCTCGAAAATTATTTTTTTCTGGAAAACTTACCGTTTAATCTCTTAACACACACACATTTATTCTAACTTGGTTCATGCTGATTTCCCTCATCGACATTTACTCTATTCTAACAAGTTCCTACATCTTCCTCAGTAAAATTTGGAATAATACAACATTACATATCCGCTTGCCTTTTTTTTTTAAAAAAAAAACGTCTAGTCAGATGAATATCAGATCGATTAAGATGAAAGCGCTATTCGATTAATAAAACCCAAATAAACTAGCTACTTCTCATGCACGTAAACGAAATCACTACTTTCTCTGAAAGCCCAACTTACGACGAGGAGACTCTCATGAAATATGACGCTGACAAAGAAAACATATCAAAGAGACATGAGGAAGAAGGTGCACTGCTTGATATCGGAGACGAAAGGCTGCTCAAACGACATTGGGGTAAACACTTTGTCTTCTGCTTCTGGAGAGGAGAGCCAGCCTTTACCATCGGTCCTAACTGTAAACATATTGTCCTCCCTCAATGAAAATAACTCAAACCTTTCTCAGGGATCCTTGCTCTTGTGACTTTCTCTGCGATGATGATCATTGGAATTCTCATAGTGTTTTTCTGTTTTAAACAGAATCTGTCTTCTTTACTTACTCGCGCTACTATTGCAATGGTTGCTTGGCAAGGAGTTACATATCTGTTAATGATATTACGAAACCCAGGGCTGCTGACTAACCCTCGTCCAACTTCCAGCACAGACTCAGATTTTATTGGCCAAAAGAAGTAAAAGCTGTTTTTTTAGATAACTAAAGTTTAACGATAATCAATTAGCTATTGTAAAACATGCAAGATTGTAGGGAAAAACACAACATTGCACTGTGAGATATGTGACATATGTGTCAACGAGCACCACCATCATTGCAAGTGGGTAGGAAAATGCGTTGGAAGAAGAAATTTGATGCTCTACTACGTTTTCACTTGCTCAACGCCAATGTATATTATCTACTGTGCGTTTGTGTGTATTCAATTGATTTCATCTACGGCGTAATGCTGCTGGCACTAGCAACGTTGATAATTTTTAATTAACTGCATCCTACGGCCATGCCTCATGTAAACTTCAAGATTTTTATATTGCTATTGTATATGTGTGAGCAAATTATTTTCTTTGATTCAGACACGTAGGTTTAGATCACGAAAAGTAATTCTGAAGGATGGATAAAGATTTTGTTATTATATAGTTAAACGTCTGATGAAGTATGAATCGGCTTATTTAGCGGCTCTCTTCTTCTTAAGCTTGTCCAATTGGGCAAGGACGCTCACCACTCGACTCAAATCAGTCATTTGAGGGCCTTTTTCATCATTGAATTCAATAACTTTCTTGTTCTCAATAATCATCGTGAATCTCCTGCATCTGTAGCCAAGCGAGCCCTTGGAAAGGTCGACTCCAACGTCCAAGGCTTTTGTGAAATCACCATTACCATCAGCGATCCAGGTGAGAGTGTCTTTAGATTCGAGTTTTTTCGCGAAAGCTCCAACAACGAAAGGATCGTTGACTGACATCGCAAAAATTTTGTCGGTTCCGTCGGCTTTCAATTCAGCAGAGCGCTTAATGTACTCTGGAATATGAACGCTCTCGCACGATGGAGTAAAGGCACCTGAAATAAAAGGTTAGGGTAAGGATGTTGTAAGGGACTCTGATTACCTGGATAGCCAATGAGAATGACTCTACCGTTTTCGAAAGCAGAGTGAGAGTCGAGGATAGTAGTAGTGTATTCGCCGTTGTTATATTCAACCAGCTTGAGGTTGACATGAGGGATGGTGTCGCCGATGGCGATGTTGTATTTGGAGAGGTTGAACAGGGATTTAGCCTGACTGGTGAAGGGCTTGAAGAGTTTTTGCATGGTTTGGGATGATATTTATTCGATTATAAATCTTTTTCTATTCTGAAATATTTAATTACTAAGGAGTGATTCGACTCAGAAGAGTGATGCATTTTTTCTGCATAATAAATTCATTAATTTGATTTTGGTGATGCATTCTCTGAAACAGGGTTTTTTGCCTTTCATTCCTCTGATATAACTCTGGATGCTTCTGCTAATTCTCGTTGAGTGGGAAGAAGAGATAGCTGATTGTTCAAAATTTTCAGGAATATTCAGGGAGTTTCTCCAAGAATGACGCACTCCATGTGATCCACAATAGTAGTAATCGAAGGAAAAATCGAAGTTTTGACTGAAATGTCAGGCTTTTCAGCACAATTAATTTTTATTTTGATTAGAGCTGTGAGAGTGCAAAAGATTTATAATTTATTTCTAATTTTTCCAAATCAACAGTTTGTTTGTTTTTTTTAAAAAAAAATGTATTAAAATCGTCAAATCAAATAAATCTCTTGTGAGATTAGAAAGTAATACCAATGTACCGGTACTCAATGCTCAAAGCGTTTTGAAATTATATCTATAACATGGAAGCATTCAGATTTTTCAAATTAGTAATAGGTATTTATTTGATATATGAAATATGGTAATCTGATTGATATTGAATATGAGAGGAGTATCAGTCTGAAATATTAATGAGAAAAACTGCAAATCTGTGGTAAAACAGTATTTTGAATGGAAAAAAAGAGAATAATCTCTTAAAAAAAATTCTTAAGTCAACTCGTAAGCATGCAAAATAAATCGCTTCAAATTTAAAACAGTCGACCATTCTACTAAATTTCAGTGAATTCTTAACTGTGGAGAGAAAAAATAGCTAATAAAACCGAATAGTATTCTTAACCACTTTGAATAAGTATCTTACTATATCGAATATTTTAATGCACAAATACTTGGTTGCACTATAATGTTAATGAGAATATATTAACCATGGTCGGACTATTAATACTATAAAATATTCTGCATTCTCTAGTTAAGTAGTTTAACTTTTGATCCATTTTTTTTCATTCTTCCTCTCTTCGACTTCAAAAGCGCCGCAGATCGCCGGAGAAATTTCGTCTGGAAATTAACCGAGAAAACTAAAAATTCTAAACAAACTAACCTCCTCTAAGTAACTGAATAATAATTTGCAAGTCTGGAACCTCTTAACCCGAGTTCCCTCTTTAGAATTTCAGTTCAAAATGATACTCGTTCAATTTTACTCTCTTTTTGTAAAATAAACTTAAACTGAGAAACTCAATAAAAATATTTTGCACAAAACATTATTAGCTTTTGCTTTTTAGGCTAGTTACCATCGCTTCTAACTCTAGATTCTTCTGCACAAGATCATGGAACGCAGTTGCAATCACTCTCAATTCTTCGTCTTTTTGATCCCCAGTTTCGCTCAGAATTGCTGTTAGCCCATCCGTGCATTTCTTTTGACGTTCAATCTCTTCTTTCTGTGTCTTAATTTCATCCTATCCAACAATAAAATAAAACTCAATCCTCACCTTTTCAAAAAGCATCATTACCTCTGCTTGCTGTAACTTTGTCTCTGCAGTATAGAGCTTTTCTTTCAACTCTTTCGTCTCTGACTCTTTAAGCACCAAACTTTCCTATATTTTAATTATTTTTTCAACTTTCACATCCAAACTGCATATTTACCTGTAGTTTGATAGTCTTTTCTTTCAATGCCTCATTATCAGTAGTCATCTAAATAAATTTAAATACATACGGTACAAGCTCAATCTCTACCTGCTTTATCTTAGGTAGGTCAATGCTCCCTGCAGTATTTCCACCAGTCGCACCTCCTGCTTTCAGTTTCTTGAGATCCTCTCTTAGCGTTTCGTTCTCTAGAAGCAGTTTCTCCATCTTCAATACGCTTTCACTGGATTTAACTTTCAGTTTCAATTCCTCGTTCTCCACTTGGATTTCCTTGCACTTCGCTTTGAGTACCTCATTTTCCTTCTGGAGTATCTCAAGCTCCACTTCGTCAACACCTGGCTTATTTCCATGCTCTTTTCTGTGGTCTTCTAACTCTTTCTCTAATTTCGCAGTAATCTGGTAGAAATCTGAACCATCGTTAATAAAGCCGGTCAGTGCGCCATTTGTAGGTAACTTCGAAAGTTCTTCTTTCTCAAGATTTAATTGTTCGATTTGCTGCTGAGCATCATGCAACTGCGCCTCTAAATCAGCTATCGTCAGCTCTGTTCGTCTCTTCTCGTTCTTCATATTCTCGATTTCAGTCACTTTTCGAGTCAGATCGATTTCGAGGTTGATATTCTTATTTTTCTCCTCAGCGATTTGAGCTTTATATTTGTCCATTTTTGCGTTCAAAGACTCCTTAACTCCTTCAAGATCGCGAATTTTTTCATTTTTCTTTTCAAGGTCGATTCTCAGTTCGTCTATTTTAGACGAAGCAGCAAAATTGTCTTCCATCCTTTGTCTATACGTTTCCAATGCGCTTTCTAATTTCGGAATTTGAGCTGCCTTTTTCTTCAGCATCTCGTTTTCATCCTACAAAAGTGTTACTATTATAACTGCTATAACCTCTAAACACGCACCTTTATTTCCGACAGAGCTGCCTCATGCTTTAGTCGAGTCTCTTCAATTAATTTATTCAATTCAACAATCTTTTTATTCTTGAATTCCAAGTCCACTTTCAGCTCATCGTGGCTTTCGGTTTGTAATGACTTTTTCCATTTAGCATTAAATCAAAGATTAAATCAAGGCTCGTTTACTTTATGCTTGAGAAGATTAGAGATTTCAGTCTCTAGGTCTCCGATTTTCTTTAAAAACACATTCCTTTCATCTTTCAGCTGATTCACTTGATTTTGTAAGTCCTGATTTAATTTTTCAGTCTCGTCTAACTTCATCAGGAGTTTCAATTCTTTGTTCTAAATTTCCATGTATTAAGCAATAAGATCTCCTGAATAACGGATGCTTTACCTTAGAAAAGCTGTTATCTAAGTCGGATTTATTAGGAGACTCTTCTTGTTTGCCAAGCGGTACATTTCTTTGCATTACTTTCTCTATTAGTGGCATGAGAGCCGCTTGATGCGTTTCATCGAGTGTCAGTATTGCTCTGATGTAAGTCTCTTTGGCCTCGCAAAGGCAAGCCACTCCAAGTATCAACTCAATCTTGATAACACTCAAATCAGAGTGGTAAAAGAAAAGCTTTTACAAGGTGTAGGAGCTGTGATTTATCTTTATCAATGACGATCTTGTTGACATCGACGTATTTTTTGTCGTAATATCTTTCTTGTACCTTCCCATGGAATTGAGTTATTTGCTAAGAATGAGAGGAGGTTTACTGTGGTATAATATCTTTCAAGTTGATCAACGATAGATTGGAATCTCTCAATGCTGGCTTGAGGAGATGAGTTTGAGCCCAGTTCTTTCTTTTTCTTGAAAAAGTGATCGCTGGGGATATGAGATGGATTTGTTTGGAGAAATCTGGAGTTTAGTTACATTTTGCAGAGGACGTCCTCCAATTGAGTTCCGTCAAGAAGTTCTTCGAGGGTCGATAAGCTCGAGTAACTTGGATCAAATGTCTCCAGCTGTAGAATAGGGATGGAATGTTAGGATCAGAGAAGGCAAAAGAGGTAGATAACCCAGCTGAGAACGGCAGAAGTAAAATCGAAGCTGTCCATTTTAAAATTTATTTCAAATTAGCAACTTGTTTGAAAAATTCTGCCTTTGAAATTCAAAATGTGTTTCGAGCGAAATTGAGACTAAGGAAAGCAGAGGAATGATGTAAATTCGAGGCTTCTTGAATTGGACAAGCCAGTAACCTGATGGCTTTTAATTGGTTGATAGAACATGGAGAGGTATTTCTGACTGTGCGTAGTATACATTTCAGAAACATGGAAACTTGACTTTTAGAAGACAATAGCTAATGGGAAAGTATAAGGAATTGCTTAAAGTGCGAATTGTTTTACTGGCCGTCTTGGATATTAGTGAGATTACGGATGAAGGATAAAAATAAAAATGGGTTCGTTTGAGAATTTTGCATACTCAGTAATATTAAAGGTAGATAATGAAAAATTCGAGTAGATATACTTCAATTTATCTTGATAGAGCATTTAAATAAAGGAAGAATCATTTGTTGAAACGATCAATGAAAAGCTATGATGACAGGAGGAAGTTTTTTCGAGATAAGGTTTCATTCATCAATCGAACTCGATGAGAATTATTCATTGGAAGCTTCAGTCTTAATTACGTTAATATGATAAATCTTAATTGATCGTTGCAAATATATTTCTAGCTGAGCATAGCCAAGGTTTATTACTTGGTGAAGCGCTTAAGTAGTCAAGTTATGGACAAAATATGATATAAATTTATATTTTCAAATTAACAAAAAAAAAGGAATGTTGTTTACTCATGCAAAAAATGTCTTTATCCTTCCTAAACATATCAACCAAATCCTCTTTGGTCATTTTCGGATACCGAATTCGGATCTCAAAAAATTTGTCAAAGACTTAATTAATATCTAGATCTCGACTTTTCACTTCAAGGAATCCCATGACATCTTCTTCTTCCTCCTAACAATCATTATCGGGATTAATACTTTGAGTAATAGAGATTGTAGCTATAGCACTTACATCTAACAGTGGTTTGAGTTTGAAGACGGTCTCAAGATTTTTTCAAAAATCAGTTTATGCAGTTTCTGATATTTCTGCAAAATATTCTCAGATTTTTCTTTTCCTTCAAATAGTTCATGTGAGATGGCAACGTTAAAGGAGAGTTCCCAGACCGAGCCAAGCTCACGAATTATATTGCCTGGTTTAAAAAATAAAATAAAATAAGATAAATATAGTATTTTTCATATCCAGTACCAGTTTCAATTTCTATGTTTTTTCCAGCGATTAGTTCATCAGAAAACGCTTGGAAATGATGGAAAGAATGAATAGCGATGTCGGCTACCTCTGCTTCTTTACTTGTAAACTATAAAAATTAGATGGTCACAGAAATTGAAACTTTGAGAAAAGTTGGTGCTTTTTGTTACTCTTATCGATTGTCTAACAAGAAAAGAAACAAGATTCTCTTGTGTTTTATTCTTAAGCTCGCACACATATCCTTTAAACATTGAGAGCAGGTGCGTAAGATATGACAGCGAGCGTATTTCTCGTTCACTGTAATCCTCAGGCAATATCGAAAATCCAAAGTAACTAGTATGACCGTTTGTTACCGTATGAAATGTTTCAGTAATATTGTATGCCTTCTCAAAGAGTTCTTCAATAAATCCAGCTTTTTCGATTAGCTCTTTGAAGGTATTTATTTATCAGATAAGGACTATAGTTGTACCATGACATTCTAGAGGCACCTCAAAGATTATGAAAAGCATTTTGTATTTTTTCAGCATCTCAATGCTCAGAAATACATTCGGATGTTCAAACATCAAGCTTAATTCCCATCCGATTCGCTCTCTAATGAGTTTGGTTTTCATAGCAACCTGACATGTTTCAACGGATGATTTCGAAAATCAAATACCAAAACCTCAGGATCGTTGAAAGCTTCCACAATATCTTCCTCCAAAGTCAATTCGAACCGAGAAGCAAAGCGAATCACTCTTAGAACTCGAAGTGGATCGTCAAGGAAGGAGTTTTTTGCAGGGAGAGGAGTTCTTGCAATGCCTTTTTCGAGATCTCCTAAGCCCTGTGTCCAGAAAAGAGAGAGGGAGTTAAGTACCCTCGAATTGAAACGCAGTTACTGTTTTTGTAAAGTCTTCGATTGATTGTGTACTGAGATTGTAGAATAAAGAGTTGATGGTTAAATCTCTTCGAAATGCGTCTATTTCTGCTGTCGCTTTGCCCTTTGGAACAATGAGTACAATTCTATCCTGAGATTGAGTCATTTATTACTGTCTGTGGAATTCGGGAGTTGGAACTATAAACTTCACTCCGTAGATTCACCACATCAACGAAAGTGTCCAAAATTTTCACTTTTACTTTATCTAATTGCTTTGTTTCTTCTGAATTATATGAAATAACTTCAAATTTGCTGTTTTCGTCGTCTGTGCTTTGAACTCGATACTCATTGAGCAACTTCACAAATTCGGCTCCGGTCATATCATCAATAGCAAAGTCTATATCACTGCTCTCTCTGCCAATCACCTAATAATTGCTTATTATAAGAGAAAACTGTTAAATGAGCTTTTTGCACTTACTTTGTCCCTCACCCATCCACCAACAACTCGAACAATTGTTTTTAAGCTCATGGCTTTCAGGAATTCATTTATTATTCTGAAAATACTTGCTTCTGTCTCATTTAATGAGATGTTTGTGTTTATTTGGTATTTCGTTGTGCTTTTCATGGTTTTCGTTTGGCTTGTTCTGTCGAATAAACTAGCTGATTTTATTGCAGTTGATAAAAATTTACTGGGGCGAAAGTAATATTTGATTTCCAATCTTTATTTTGAAGGTTCGAAAAGATATATCTGGTCGGAACAAATAAAAAGAAAATGCTTGTAGTGTAGGATTCAGGATGTTTGAGAACACGAGACTCAAACTCGGCACTCAGTTCATGGGTAGCTGCCAAAACTAGTTTCAATAGAATCTGGCAAGAGCTTTTCAAAGCACACTGAATTTACAGAAAAAATTGAAAAAACAAAAAAATATTTATCCTTTGATAACTGAATTGAAATTTCACTGCCGTGGCAAAATACAGCGCATTCTTAAATAAGACATTTACTCCACACAACTCAAATACGAGGTCATTAATTTCTTAGATCTATTTTTCATCTGACATTAACAAAAGGAATCTCGTTGGTTCAGGAAATCTCACATACCAGTCTATTAATTCAAACCATTTTTTGATTGAGGAGGACTTTTGTTATTTAATATTTGAAGAATGGGTCGAATAATGCTGTAATGGAAAAATGACTAAATAAGAAATATACATTGTCCAAGTAGCCTTCAAATTCTAATAAGATAACGAAAATGCGTAAAAAAAAACTTAAAAATTGAGTAAGTAGCAAAATATAAATTTCTTCCTTTCATCCCTACAAAAGCTTATCAAGACAATGAAGAAGGAATTGGCTGTAGACTCTGGGTTCATTTTTCGTGAAATTCAAATTCTCTAGTTTTTCAGGAAGCAGTATATTTCTCGTATTACGATACGTTCTTATATCCACAAACACTTTCACGAAAAATCTTCTATCAACGGTAAATAGCGTCCCAGGGTTCCTCAATTCCTCACATTTAACTACCGGGGAAAGTGCCATTACCACCCTAAAATCTCTTATCCCTCCTTTAATCAATATTTCCATGTCTTCACTTAGCTCTGAAAGAAGCAACCTCTTATCAGCGCCTCTTATTTCAAATAGCCGCTTTTGTGCGAATCCTTCAAAGTCTTGAGAACTGATTTTAATTTTCGTAATTGTTTTCGCCTCCATGTCAAAGTCCTCCCGGCTCAGATGTTTTCCATCAAGAGTATATCTCTGCTTCAGATTGAATGGGAGATTGTCCTGTGGATAGATATAAAAAGACTTATACGGGTTCTCTTGGAGGATCACATTGCAGCGAATGTGTTTGTTTTCAACGAAAAAGACACCGAATATCTTCGGGATAAGCGATTGCTTGCATGCCCGTCGCTTTTGATAGCAAGAAGCGTGATAGATCTCAAGAAAAGACTCTTGCAGGTCAAATTTTTCTTCTTTTTCAAGAAGGCGAATCACGAACTCTTTATTCGAACTCGCAGCTTGAAAACGATCATAGATCCCTCTCGGAAAAGTTTTCTTTGCGAAAGCGGCGAGGCAATTCGGATTCGAGAATGCCCCAAAAGATTTCTGAATCGAAGCGCGAGTGATATCCCACATATCACCAAGATGGTTAAATACTCTTGGAGCGATTTCGATACCCGTGGTAAGCTCGCTCATTGGCTCATTTTCCTCAGTTTGAAGCCTAGAGGTTTCGTTGAGAACGAGAGTCATGTGTTCAAAACGAAGGACTTTGATTTCGGTGTAATATAAGTGCTTCCAAGGAGGTCGTTCAAGTCTTCGTAATGGTTCCGTATCAAATTCAACGTTAGAGAGTAATCTGCAGATCGTAATCAAAATACATTGTAAGTCTTTATGGCTTATATTGGCATGTCGGGGCAGGATTTTGACGGCCCGGCTCTCCGCGATATCTGGTTTATTTGTGGTTACAAGGGATATTTCTTTTGTTATGTTCGCATATCTTGCAGAAATATCATGATTAACGTTGTCTTGGCTGACGTTGATATGAGAGAGATCAAGAACGCTCTGACTTATAGTAACCGTAGCGTCCTTTGGGGGCTTTTTGCCTGTGAATAAGTCGAGTTTCTTTCCGTTTTGTATGATATCAGGCCAAAGAAGATGGCGCATCCTGCAATTGAATGGGAAAATCATACCGAAGAAGTATGTACGGAAGTTCGATTCTAATAGTCTCGCGATCGCCATTACCCAAGGTAGCGATACATAGAAGCACAGGAAGATGCCCACATACTCCGATAGCGTAGACGATGAAGACCTGTTCACGTAGTTCTCAATAAGGAACGCGCAATAAGGCAGCATCAATAATGAGAAGACTAAGTTTGGGATGAATGTGACGAAAACCAAGGAATTTTGCAAGCTTCGTGAAAATGGGTCTTTTGTGATAGAAGCCTTAATGCGCTCTCCTCTGACCCAACAAACGAAGAAAAATGTGAGGATGGAAAGCACACCGATAAACGCGATCAATGAAGCTGCGACCACGCCGAAGACGCTGCCTGATCGAAGTCCATAAAAGGTAAAATTGTTCATTCCAATGCTATCGGTGAAATAAGCTCCAATGGTAAGTCCAACAACTGAGGCTGCGTTAATAAGAGCATACTTCAACGTCAGCAACCCCAATTTGACTGGTCGATAGTGCTTGAACATGTGGGTTATATGATAGTTGGAGATCATCAAACACAGGAGATAACTGAAGAAAATTAAGACGTAAATTACGCCCAGAGCGTTCGTACCAGTTGAATTCACCGTGAAATAAGATGAAAAGGGGACCAGCGATTGAGGCTTATCTGCTGAGATGTAGAAAAATCCGAGAAACTGGAGAAAACTAAGAGAAAACTCCATTGAGATCAAAATTAGTTGGATTGCGTTGATATTTGGCGTCTTGATTGATAGTCGTATTATTGGGATTAGGCTTAGCAGAGCGAACACCAGCGACGCAAGATTTAAGCCAAATGCGGTATTCAAAGCGGTTCCTGTGATGGATGCCATTTAAACGTTCAAATTTCGTATTTCTTCGTTTTACGGTAAATATATTTTTATTCGCGCTTTCTAATTGAATTATTGTTAATTTTCCAAAAAAGTAAAGGAAATCTTCATTTAAAAAAAAAAAACGTTTGAATAAAGAACCCAGTGTGAAAAGACCAAGGTTTCGTTGATTTCGAGATAAAAGGTTTTACAAAATTCAGGAAGAGGAAGAAAAACGGCTTAGCGAATTGTGTTGTTAAATTTCAAGGCAACCATACATCCATTTAAACGCTGTAAAATTTGCATAAACTATGGGACTATTTTATTCATTATTAACTAATCCGATCTTGTATACTTCTATGTTATTAAAGGAAGTAGTCAGGTGCTCTTTTGTTCACTTGAGGCTCATCGCTTTTTGGTGCTGGGTCGAACTGGAGGCTAAATAATCATGGATTAGTTGTGAAAGGCGTTTCATAAAGTTACAAGTTCATTTTGAGCTGGTCATCAACCTCCATCACTGCAGCTTGGTTTCCGCATCTATAGATGAGTTAGCATTGTATATTATCTCATTTTCATACCTATAGCAATAGTTTGGAGCCGAAAAGATAGTGACGACTCTTCCTTCATGAGTTTTCTGGAAACCCTACACATTCCAATGAATTGTAACGGCCGTTAGAAAGGTATCATTATACATCCATAACAAGCTGATGAGCTCTTGCAACCAATTTTAGTTTGTTTTTATAAGTGAAAGCTTGCGAGATATCCGGTCCAAATGTATATCCCGAACCTCTTGGCGAGACTCCCCAGCCTAAGAACCGAGCTGTTATGAACTTTTTCCTTTCATATTTCTCTCACCTGATTTGTTATCATCTGGGTCAGACCACAGAAAATCGCACATAGCTCCCTCTTGTGGGAGATCCTGGAAGCGATTGAGATTTTTTATTTTGTCAATTTCTTCAATCGAAGGTGAGAGCCCACCGTGGAGGCAAAAAATCTAAGCAGATTGGCAGTGAAACGTTAGCGACGCGCCAAATCATATTCTATTTACTTCATTGTTGATGAGTCCAGTCAATGGAAGATAGCAGAAGACATCAGCGAACATCTTCCAGACGGATTCGCTTCCGTATTTTTTATAGCATTCGTCGTAGAAACCATAGATTTTATTAATTTCTTTGCTTTCATGGTTGCCTCTAAGGATAGTGATTCGGTCTTTGTAGCGGACTTTCAAGCAAAGCACTAACGAGAATGTTTCAACACTGTGATAGCCTCTGTCAACGTAGTCTCCCATGAACAAGTAATTTGTGTCCTATATGTAAAAGTTGGAATCAGTGATGTTTTCCGGCGAGAGAGTGCGTACTGGAGGCTTGCCACCGATCTTAAAAAGCTCAACCAAATCTTGGAATTGGCCGTGGGTGTCTCCACATACTGTCACGGGCGCTCTAACGCTAACAACGTTGGGTTCTTGAGAGAGAACTTCTTTGGCCTAACGATTCGGGTCAGCTGGGGTCAATATGCGGGGAAGGAGGCACCTTTTCGCAGAGGAACTTGACTTCTGCCTCGGAGAGGTATTTGCACTCATTATAGAGCTGATCGATCATTCGATCGAGATTGGTTATGTCGGTAGCCATCTCTCAGATTTAGTTTTAGTTTAGCGATTTAATTACTAAATTAAAGGGGCTTATTTATAAGTGGATTATATGTAGAAATTTTTTCAACTAATTATATTCTGGCTAACAGGTCCGGAAATTGAAAGAATTCAGATGTATCTTTATGAAGTTTCACATGCAATTCATATGGTAAAGTATGAAGGTAGTAAATAGCCTTAATTCATCAAAATAAACCATGCAATACATACATATATAGGTAAATAACATGCAATAATCGTGCAATACAGAGTTAATAGGTAATTAATTTGGTAAATTGTTCAGCATTGGGCTCGTTTAACCTTGTCTTATATATTCTTAAAAAAAAACTGAGATTATACATGAGGTTCTGTCTTATGCCACGCTTTTGACTGAGCCACCAGTCGATTTCGAGCAAGTTGTCTCCGTCAAATTGATACATGAGCCATCGAATTCGTAATTTCTGAACAAAGCTGATCAAATTTTGTAAACCGAACGGATTTAAAATAAAAGTCTACCTTGAACAGAATCACGGCGTAATAACAGCATGTTCTGATGAAGTACATTCGCATCGACATCTTTCTCATCATCCCTCTGATGACGAGGATCGAAATTGTCGTCTTGCTTCTACATTTTAGAGGGATAATTCACAAAACACTAGAAAGATAACGCTACTGGTGGTATATACGGAGCTTTCAATTCTCTCGCTTCGAGTTTCTTCCAAGGAAAGTTTTTAAACCAAGGATGCGCCTTTACCTCTCCAGGCCCATTCAACCCAAGACGATTCATGGGTTTTCTTTGGATCAACTTGGATCGTTATTTTAGCAAATTACACAACTTAAGTTCTTTGTTACTTTGTTAACAAAATCCGCAGCTTCCAGTGACCAGCTATTTGGTACTTCATGCTTCTTGATCTGAACTTGTTTCGCAATGATTTGATCACGAATCTCTTTCCTAGTGCATCCTTGATAAGGTCTCTGAGATGTATTGATTAACGCGTTATGGACTCACTAAATCCTTACTTTTCCAAGCATGAATTCATATGCCATAACTCCCACTGCGAAATAATCAGCAGCAACACCATGGTTCTGCCTGCACATTACTTCTGGAGCTAAAATTCCCAAGAAGCATGAATACACCTCTAATAAGGGAGAATTTAAATACCCATGTAGCCAGGAGTTCCGCTAGTATCGCTCGAATTTTCAGGTCTCCACACACGCGCAATGCCCAAATCAGTGATGCTGACGTATCCTACTCCATTATAAATCCATATTGCCACTTATTTTACCCTCAGAATCCATGACAACATTCTCAGGTTTGATATCTCGATGTAAAATCCCATTCAAATGCAAGTATTCTAACCCCGTCAGTATGCACGCAATGAAGAACTCTGATAGAAACCATTGCTTTAACTTCGTTAATATAATTGGTATTTACTCGTTTGCTCTTCATTGAATTTTCTTTGTCTTCCATAATGGAACCTCAAATCTCCTCCAGACTTGAGATCCATGACGAGGTATAGATTATCCCTGTCCTGAAACGCGCTGACCATGTTCACGATGAATCTACAAATTGTCCCTTCATATATATTTTTTTTTTTGGGAAAAGAACTCACGGGTGATGTAATGTTTCCAGCAAATGTCTCTCATTCATTACAGAGCTGACGCTGCGTTTCGTAATGACTCTTAGAAAACGATCAAGCTTTCATTATTGCACAGTGATTTTAGTTACTTTGCCTTTGACATTTCTTTCATAGCATAGACTTGCTTTGTCTTCTTTGATTCAATCTTCCAAACCTATAAATTTTCCTTAGAACATCACCATGATTAGGGTAATCACCTTTCCAAAGCCGCCTTTGCCAATGACGTACATGAAGTTAAAATTTGACCGAGATAGAACTTTACAGAAAATCATATTGATCTGAGCGAGTAATTTCCTTACCAGATGTGTTTTCTGCCGCTTCTGTTTTAAAGGTACAGTTCCCCATTGAATTAATGATATCGAATTTGTGACGCTTATAAATAGAAGAGGTCTACAGCTAAAGGATATAGAAAATGGAATATGGCGACTGGATGGCTTCTGATTTAAAATTTATTGACTTTGCAAATTTTTTTTGGGAGATACAGTGAGAATTAATTCTACTGGAAAGTAGGCTTGCACGCTGGGAGCAGTAATAGTGATATTAAAACTCAAAAGCAAGGAAGGAGCGAAAATAAGTATAAGGTCTAAATAACTCAGGGATGACGAAGGTTCTGAAAATTTTTATATTTTTCCGTTAATGAAAGCAGCTAAATGAGTTAAAAAAATTTGACAAGTCATTTCTCCGAATTCAGTATTCAGATTTTTTTAATTTTTTTTTTCCTCGTTGAATCCTTACAAAGCGAGAAAGGAGATGATCGTAAAGATATGAACACGAAAAGAAGATAAATGCATCATTGATTCCAAATAATAATATTTAAAGCTAGCTGCTCTGTCGATGTATTCTGCAGAAGGAAAATAGTCAAAATTCAATCTAAACATCCCTAAGGCTCTTGAAATAATAAATTAATGGCAGTTGCGTGATTTCTTTCTCAACCAACCTCCGGTCAAATTTTCAAGATGTCTGATTTTCATTAGAAAAGAAACCTTGCATTGAGGTTACATGAAGAATCTGTTCTGATTGGGAGGTTATGCATTTTTCAAAGTGAATTCAGTTACTTCTATACGGGCGGTGAAAAACTACCATGAGTAAAATAAAAAAAAGTTTGTTTTTTCTGGAGTTAGCTATTACCATTATAAATTTATTGAACACGATTTACTATTTTAGTTGAAATCTTGTTTAATGTGGTAGGAATAGACCTACATTTCACGTACGATGGAGAAAGACCTTCCTTGACGATATTGTCGTTAGCCTTAACAGCCTCTGCTCTCTTTTTTAATATCATTTAAACAAAGCCCGATGAATTTCTTGGCAATTTGATTCCTCTTGAGAATTACCTGCGAAGATTAACCTATTCCAGAAAATAAATTTCACCTTGCAATAGAACTTTCTTCTTTCTCCTTGAAAACCACAGAAAATCCAATTTTTCGCTCCAACTAACTGACTAGCCGGCTCACTGCGCTTCAATTCTTATAATTTAGGCTAATATACACAACATAGAAGCAGAGGGTTGTGAAATTTTCCATTAAGCAACACAAAGTCGAAGTTATACTGCAGCCTTATTCTCCAATAGCCATCTTTTCATCTGAAAGTATTTCTAGTCCACGGATCTCTCAAGCAATTTGACCGAAATTTCTGGATCTCAACACAAAATTCTCAATTGCCATTTCCAGAAATTCTTTATCGCCATTGACTCTCTCTAGTAGACCAGCTAGTCTTTCGTGCTCCTATGCTCTACTTTTATCAGGTAATTCAACAATTTTTTGAGCAAGCGTGATTCTCATTTATCAGAATTTATTAGTTCTACGTATTTCGATAAATAGGAAACACGTATTTTACTTCCTCGACTTACGCATTTAAATACGCGTTCAGTCAGACTCAATAATCAAAATTTAAGATTCTCAGATTAAAAAAAACAAATGAACGCCACGTACGACTCAGATTACCTCAGAGACGCCGACAAGCATGCTCAACACAGCGCCGCTTTCCTTGGCGACGCCAGAGTTAACTTCGTAAGAAAAGTATTCGGCATTGTGGCTGCTCAATTGTCAGTCACTGCGCTTTTCATTGGTTTATCAGCTTTCTCCACTCTTTACGTCAGCTTCCTCGAAGCAACCCCCTTCCTCACCTTGCTCTCTGCTTTGGGATCTCTGGTGACCATGTTAATCCTCGTGTTTTCTCGTGAACTCTCAAGAACTTACCCAAAGAACTACTATTTACTCGGTGCTTTCACTCTCTGCGAATCTCACCTTGTCTCATCCATAACCGCGTACTATGAGCCTCTCGTCGTTTTCGAAGCCATGCTCGTGACTGCCGCAATTGTAGCTGCACTCACTCTCTACGCCTTCACCACCAAGCGTGAAATCACCTACTTCATGGGATTGATCTGGATGCTTGCTTTGGGAAGCTTGTTCGTTGGTATCGTCGGAATCTTCTTCAGAGGCGCCTTTATGCATCTCTTGTACGCTCTGATTGGTACTGTAGTGGCAGGACTCTACTTGATCTACGACATCAAAGCCATCATGGGCAACCACGGATACCTCAAGGTCGACATCGATGACTACGTTCGCGGAGCATTGAATCTCTACATCGATATCATTAGAATTTTCATTAAAATCCTCGAATTTTTGGGCAAGGATAACAACAACAATAAGAACAACAAGAAAAAGTAAGAGTATCTATATGTAACTTTTATAGTTCGCTTGCAACTAAATCAGTTTGAACAAAAGTTTGATTCATGTTTCTAAGAACCGTTGCAAATTTCAAGAATTTACAAATAAGAACTTGAGTGAAAATGTAAATAGTCATTATCTTCAATAAAATTCTGAGCTGCTCTCTTAGTGTAGATTTATTCATTTTGAAGCCTATTAATAAAAAATCTTCTGCTCATGAAGTCCTTGACAGAGTTTTGCTTTTAAAACATCACAATACTGAAGAGGCCTGGACGCAAAATAGTTTTGGTTGGATTTTTGAAAGGTTTCTAGGGCAGGTTTGAAAATTTTAAGTTGGATGCTCGAATTGCCGAAGTTTGGCCCAGTTTTTTGTTTCATTTATTTTGTAGCTGCAGTGTTCGTCTCCGGCAATTTTTAGTGCCTTCGTTCTATTGTGAGATCCTTCAGGTTTCTGAGAGCGCATGTTTTGGGTTAATACTGAAGCCGAAAGCAATGCTAGTTTGATTTATCCAAGAAATAAACATTTCTGGTAATTGAATCTCTTCTCTCACTAACGATAAATGCGGAAATTTATTTTCAATGTCAGACTACTGCTAAAGATAATCACCTCACTTCTGAGCTTGGGTGAAGATTTGTTAATTGAAAATATATTTTGCTACCTTATTGAGGAAAACGAATAAGCATGAGCCAGAAATCGACTCATCCAGTCCCTGAAGAGTCAGAAGCTAGAAGAGACGCCTCAAACGATGATCTGCTGAAAAATTCAAGAGTAACTAGTACTTTCCTTTAATCCATTATATTATGAGATCCTCGTTTTTCACTCTTTCTATTTCAAATCGTGATCTAACTTTGGATATCAAAGACATCTCCAATATCTCCAACCCTTCTTGTCTGGTCCTCAGCGAGGACTAATAGGATTCGTATTGCTAAGTGCGAAACGAAGCAGTAGAATCCAAGACATGCCAGTAAAAATGAGTCGCTATAATCAATGAATTCCTTTACAATAGTTATTTCGAAAAAAAATAAAATAAATTCAGTATTAAACAATTGCAACCTATGAATCAAACATGACCCATTACTTTCCAGTTCCTGGCAGATAATATCTTTACACCAAAATAATGCGAAAGATGTTGCAAAATGATTAATTTTCTGTTTTGAAATAGTGTACTTTGTTTCTGCTTCTTGTTTGATTCGACATTTACATCTTGTAGACTTCACGAACTGGATTGATGTATGCCAGAGCAATGGAAATATATTGGTTGCAGGTGGCATATATAAAAACGTGAGAATATTTGATAAACGAGGATCAAAAATTGTACAAACTTTCGATGACATCCACAACGGTAACATTTTTTCTTCGCTTAATAAACTATTTCTGAATTCTAGTTGTTATTTTCTAGGCCAAATCTTTTGTGTGAGATGGAGTCCAAGTGGTGATCTGCTTGCGAGTGCTTCAGAGGATAAGACAGCAGCACTATTAGACTTCAGGACTGGAAAACAGCTTTATACTGGAAACATCTCAGACGGGAGTAAATATTGACGGTTTGATTAATTAATAAAGGTTATTCCGATTTCTTCATAGATTCTGCTATGTCAGTTTGTTTCATTTGAGAAAGAAACACAATCAATAATCACATGAAGAGAAAGCAGCCATCACAAGAAACAATTTGGGTAAATACTCATTAGATACAAAGAAGAATAGTATTTTTGAGCTAAGTATGACAGCGGTTATCTTCTATTCTTCCTTTTAAGAATATCATCATGAAACTTCCTATTGAACTTAGTGACAGAAAACTGAGAACCCTATCAAATTAAAACAACTCATAATTACTCAATGAAAAATTTTCTTCAATTTACTTAGTCGTAAAAATGCGAACCAGTTTTGGATTAAAATATATCCGTTGCTTACCATCCTATTTATTTTATTCCTCACTTTTCAGTTGACCTCGAATGGGAAGAGTGAACAGAAGAGTGACAATAACTTCAATTAGTGGCAAAACATCTAATAAATTGCTATTGAAAATATATTCTTATGCGAAAGAACATACACTCTATACCATTGATGTCTTTATTCAGAGACGAACAGCAATGAACTGTTGTAATTCAGATAGGAAAACTCTATTTGTTAGAGATCGATGGGTCTTAAAAGGATTCTGCTGGTGAAATGTTACTTTCTATTACCATCATATATATAGAACAGAATTTGTCTGAGTGTTAGTTTCTTTCAACAGCATGAATAGTGTCTTTTGTATCAGTATTAAAATTAGCATATAGTCTCATATAATATAATAATGAATGGCTTAAAAAATTATCAGCTATAACATAATAGCAATTTGCCATTAACTAGAACGGCTCAAGATTAAACTTTAAAATGAATGCATTCATTCAAGCCTTATCAATTTGGCGATTCTTGACGAGATCTAGCAGACAAACTAGGGCGGTACGATTTCGTCATGGATTTCGGATGGAAAGTAATCCCTTGCTCTGCCATCAGCTTTACTTCAAGTTGCTTTCGCTTCTCCTCTTTCCTGATTCTCTCGTTATAGAGCCGATCAAACGCAGGTGTTTCACTAGTTTCCCAATCTTTAAACTGACTTACCGCTGCATAAGGCTGCCGGAAGTCTCCACTGGCATCAATGCTATAATGCCTTCTCACAACCGAGTCCACATAACTTCGGCTTCGATTCATCCTTTCACTGCTTTTATTTCTTGCGGAATCTCTTGCTCTCATCTCTCTTTCAAATTCTTTTTCTAACTGCTGCCTTGTTCTCGCCTCTTCATACAAACGAGCAAACGGATCGATGTTCCTTCTTCTGCTTGTCGACCTTGACTTCGATCTATATCTACTCGTGTGACTGGCCGGCGTAAATGTGCACTCCTCCATCTCTTTGTCTCTCAATTCTCCTTCTTTTTTGATTAATTCCCTCTTCCTCCGGCCAGCTTCCGAATGCATGCGATCAACATGAATATCGAGGTTCTGACGGATGGCTTTCTTATCATGAGTCGGAGTTTGAAGCTTTGGCTGGAAAGTACAGTTCTTGAGCTCTTTTTCATGGCTAATAATGCGTTTTAGAACAAGATTCCTTTGTTTTAGTTGCGCTTTCTCATAGAGCCTTGCTGCTGCCTCTGCCTTCCTTGCTTCAGGACTCCTATTATCTCTTGCTGTTGCAAACGCGGCCTGAGATTTGCGAATATCTGGACTAAATGTCGCTCCTTGTAACTTCCGATTTTCTGAGCTCTGCTGCTGTAGACTGCTTTTCAGTGGTTTGATTTGAGATAGTCTATCAAAAACCGGAGTTTTCAGGTGCTCCGAGAGAGCCTTGTTTTGGGTTAGAGGATTTGTTTGTGGCACGAAGGTACATTCATTAAGTTCTTTGAGTCTAGCCATGTGCCATTTGAGAGCCTTGCTCTCATTTTGGGTGAAATAGTCCTCATATAGCTGATCGCATCGTTTCGTACGAGGTGATATTAAAGGGCTTCTTCCACGTCCACCGGATTTTGGTTTATAAGGAGAATCATCGTTGAGTCCTCTAGCACTTTTAGTAGAGTCGTTGGCCAGCTTTTTCTCGAGTTTAGAGTAGAGGTTGTATAATTTATCGAGTTTTTTGCTCGAAGGGGTCTCGAAGAGCTGCTTTGAGCTACTTCCTGGGATGTTTTCTTGAGGTTGGTTTTGAACACAGGGACCTTGTCGCGAAGTTGACCGCTTTGAACTCTTTTTCGAATTGGAGTTGTAAAACTGTTCGATTTCTTTCTCTTCATGACTCCCGTCCGACAGCCAATTGCGATCAGTCGTGCGATTTGACAGGAATGCTTCTGCTTGGTGGCTTTTTTCATGGGCATCTCTTAGAGTTGGATTCGAGGTGCGCCGAGTGCTTTCCAAGTAAGAGTCTCGAGCTGATGCAGGAATTTTCGAGCTAGAAGATGTCATATGGGTGGGTGATTCACGCTGCCGAGAGAGCCAGCCCATGTAGAAACGGTTTGAAAGATCATAGTAGTCAGATGCTGTGAGATACTCAAGGTATTTAGCGAGTTCAATTATCAGTTGCCGCTGACCAAGGTCTCGAAACTCAGTTCTAAATCTTCGAGAGGCGCTCTCGTCAAAAAAACCCACAGAATCGCAATAGTCGAAGAAAATTTTATTTTGATACCTGCTCTTTTCGGACATTGAGTGTCAGTTGATTTTTAATTTATAACTCAATAACTGTAATTCCCGCAAAAGAAATAACTTGAATAGAAGATTGGAAATTCAAAAGAAAGGCCTCTTATTTATGATTGTTGCTTATTTATGATTTTAGATGATAGTTGCTTGAAACTATAAGAAGACTATTCGCAGGGAGTTCGTCTTGGTGACGCTATTTTTCAGAGCAGACTATTTTCAACTTGTTAAATTTTATATCCGGAGGATGACTTTCGAAGCTGACCGTCGTAGATATAGAAATAGACGCAGCTAGAATATAAACAACAAACTATTTTAAAGCTCATTATATCTATTTAGAGGTAACCAGCTGCAGAGGTCTGGTTTTCGCGAATTAGAACATAATCACTAGGAGGTTCATTCTTCATTCCATAAAATGACGAGGCCACTGAACCAGACAACTCCGTTCCGGTTTCTTTCTTGAATTTCTTGAACAGTTCTTCTCTCACCTTGCGAGTAAATCCGAAATAAAGCGCATTGAGGAACCCAATAATCCTGAATAAAAAGGCTGATACAATGATAACCCACCCACTGGACTTTCCTGTTGACAGCTGATAAATCGTTTCAAATAGCCCAGGAAACCCACAGACAGCAAAAATTGTCGGGAATGGCATAAGTTGGTACGCAATTTTTTTAATCTCAACGCAATCACCGGTCCTTTTCGTCGCAAGATATAGGCTCCTAACGACAAGTCCATAGAATATTACAATGAGCGTCAGAGCGATTAGCAAAGGAGTAAATTGGATAAAGATTCCCACCCAAAGAGCCTCGTTCTGAGGCAAATCCTTATTTATACCGCATCCGTAATATCTTGACGGTCCATATCCATCAAATAGAACAGGAATAAACCCGAGAGCCATAGACCAGAAGATGCCTATGATCCAGTACCAAAGGGTATAACTTTCTATCCTTGGTCTGTCTTTGATAATCAATAAGTATGTGTTCACTGCGAATGATATCGTCCAAATCAGCGAGAATTGGAAGCTAAGCACCATAAAGAACATAATTATATCACAGGTGCCGTTCGGACAACTCTGACTTTTAATGTTTCGAGCGATAAGCGAAAAAACCGAATAGATTAGATCCGTTAGCAGCAACACTTTGATGTAGACAGAAAATTGAGTCCGTACTTTAAGCCAGCTCACAAGGATCAGCACTCCAAGGGTCCCGACGAGACTGAGACTGCACGAGATGTTAATAAAGAGAGTTGAAAGAGAACTAATAGTATCTGGAGATGGTTCCATTTTATGTCAAGGTTCGCGGATAAACTCTTATTCCTAATCCAATACACAAATATAAATATAATCCTGATCCTGTGAGTCACTTGGCTTCATTCAAAGTACCCAACTCAAAGGTAGCTTCCTCTCTTTTTTTTTACAATATTTCCATCGACAAAAGCAAAGGGAGGTTATTATGATCAAGGCTTGATAAATTCATGAATAAACAGAACCTCGCTATTCGAATTCAGAGGTTATGCAGATAATTTTCAAAGCATTATCAAATTCAGTTAACTATTAATATGAATCATATTATAAAAGCCTTGAACTATTAAATGCATCTAAGAGGACCGAATCTCAATCAGATAATCAACTATAGCCAACTGTTTTGTGCCTCTGTCGACTAGGTTACTGGCTCTTCTGTTTGGAGTCCTCCTTTGGTGTAGTTCCCTCGGTCTTAGGAGTCTCTTTGGGTTTTGTCACAGCGTGGTAAATAGTATCCACCAAAGGCAATCCAACAGCAGCGCCTAGGTAGGAGAATGTAATCGCTGGAATGATTTTGCTTTGCTTTCCTTTAGCGATGTTAATTTGGCTGAAGGTTATGTAACCCAAAAATAATGTCGTGAGGCTCAATAATGCAGCTGAAACAGCAGGAGACTTGGGGCTGAGGCGATTCGCGCGACTCGCCAATTCTTTCAGCTTTGGCGCAAGGCCGACGACCATCAGAAAGAGGCTTGTAGCGGGTAGGATGAAGAGAGACCATTTGCCCATACTACGGATGACGTTGCCGTCAAAACCGAACTTGCTTGGAACTAGCGCTGGAAGCTGTTTGTAGTTGAGCTGGATGTAGATCAGCTGAGCTAGTAGCACAGGTGCGGCTATTGCCATGTAGGCAATTTCACTTCCAGTTTTTTCCTGGAAGAATTTTTTAGTGTTTTCAGTGATTTTAGAGAAGGTTGATCCCATTTGCTTGTTGATTTTTTTTCTTTATAGTTGAGGAAGGATTCATGTGTTTAAATAGACAGAGTTTGCTGAATGACGGTATCAGTCTGAAATTCAATCGAGCCGCAAATTTAAAAATTTATCGATAAAAATCTACGGTATTAGATTGTCTCCATTTGATTCGAGAGGCAACAGAAGCGCCAGTAAGCACCTCAACGTAGGAGGTATTTTTTTTTTTACTATTTGTTATTGCTTTTCGAGAGAGGGATTAGGACAAATTCAGAAGTATAAAGATCTTTCCTCGTGAAGTGAAGCTTTGGCCATCATCTTCATAGAATTCATAATGGCACAGCTGACGTTGCAAAACACATTTCTATTACATTGGAATGAAGAAAATCAAGATGAGGTATAACATTGGAGCAATTATTTGCAGATTTCTTTGAAATGGGAAAAAATTCGGCTGATCATCTAAGATTTCTGGAGTGATATTGGTCAAAATGAGTTAGTTTACGAATTAGATTTTGATAATGGGGTGATAGATGATATCTGGAATAGATTTTGGTTAAGGAGGAGATGAACTATTAGACCCAATTGGTCTCATTTATGTTACTTAACTAAAGTATTTAAGTGAAAGATAGGGATATATGAAAGGGGAGATGCACAGAAGGAAAAAAATAAGGATTTCATTGGATACATTTTGGAAAATATCGTCAATTTTGTTTCATATCCTTCATTAGTAAATTCGATTAGTGAAACTCGTGAAGATTTATTTTTGTAAATGAAGTCGTTTTTCAAATTTGAAGATATCGTATAATTAAAAAAAAAGAGAAATATGATTGGAGAGTGCTATAGAGGGCTTTGGATCGTAACATCACACAGGATACGGTGTGTTGAGGCAAGCAGTTCAATTTTCAAATACTTCAAAGACATTTTCGACTTTGTTTAGAAGAAAAGAGATTTCTTCGGCTTCTACTTTGAGGAGGCGGGCCAGACATCAATAGAGTACTTAGCGACTCAGTTCAAAGAACAATGTTTCGATTGTGGTCAGGTTAATACATTAAACAGAGGATGATTGCGATAATGACCTGCATCGGGTTCCATTTCTGCTATTAAATCAAAGTTAGCCCCTACGTTATTGAACTATAGCTTCTTATATCTAATCACTTGAAAATGATGCTTTTCGCTCCTGAGCTATTCCCAATATGCGTTTTTTTTTTTAATGGGGCTCGCATAATCAACGACAGAACTTGATTTAAGTGAGACATCACTTTCATCAAGATTCTTTTAATCTTATAAAGGAGTTATTATATGTCCCTTCAATCTGTTGAAAGAAAACGTTTTCAGCAAACGTTCATTATCCTTCAAGATCGCCTCAATAAATTAAATCTGATAGCACCTTATCCTGGCTTAAATTTAAGATCACTATATTCTATATGGGCGGTATCACAAGCTAACCTCTCTCATCCTCATGATCTATATATTGCTTAGATATCTGTTCCTCACTGAGACATTCCTCCGACGAACCACGCAGACAACCGCTTATTTTTAAAAAAGAAACGCATGGAGTGACTTTTGAGATTCTAGTCAGTGACATCTGCAGCGAGAGATCTGACGCAGTAGGTAATGCAACAGAGCTTTTCACAATCGCTGAAGTCTATTATTCACATAGTCAACCCTTCCAACACCCAGCTGCTGCATAATACGGGAATATCTCAACTAATGATTGAAAAAGCCGGCGAGTAACGCGTTTTATTCAAACAATTTCTTACCTATGTTACAAAGCGGAGTGCAAGTTGAATGCAATAGAATTGTTGATGAATTCGGACCTTGTAATAATCTATTGAGATTAGCTTCTATAACTCATCCTTAATTCTGAAGTGAAAGTAGGCCAAGTAGTAGCAACAAACAATGGAAATTTGAAATGTAAAGCTATTCTTCATGCGATTGTTCCTGTCTGGCTCGGGGTAATAGACATTCTTTCTCTTGGTTGTAATTTCATGTAGGGAAATGACCAGGAAGTCGAAAAACTTGGTGAAACAATCAACAATGCGTAATTTGGTCTAGTACTACTCCGTTTGATCCCTTGAGAATAGATTGGCGAAAGCTGAAGAATTAAAGCTCGCAACGATAGCATTTCCTGCTATTGGAGGAGGGGTCCTTGGTTTTCCGAGGGATATTGCAGCTGAAACCATGGTACGAGCGTGCTTGCAATATATTCAATCATCTAGACGTGAGAAAACAATCAAAAATATTCGGTTTATCAATTCTGGATCTGCTACAGTAATTTCTTGTGATTTGCGAATAAAGATCGTTTATTTTTGTCAACAAAAGACTAAATTTTATCAGCAAGCGTGCCAAAATCAGCTCGTGATGGGTAAGATTTTAATGGAAAAGAGTTGTTATTCACATAATAATCTCATGAATTAGGCGATATTTCGCAATTTCTGAGCAAGGAACAAGACAATTCCTTCAATGAAGAATCACAGAAGAAATAGTAACTTTTCTTCAAAAACGAAAAATACGAGGTATAATTTAATTCTGGTCTGTAACGTTAGCTCATAAGTTGCGAATTGTAACTTTATAAGGAGCTTTATTTTACAAAGATTTAGATTATTTTTTACTGAGAGTTTGAGAAGTGGCAATAATCAATAAAACAGGAAAGGTTAAAGAATCTTTGTATTATTTTAAAATACATGAATTGCTGCAACCATCTTAAATTGGATAAAAAAAAAACATTGCTTACATATATTAACATACTAATGTACCTATTAAAACACGAGTAAAGTCTCGTATGATGACCCCCCCCTACTTTGGCAGCCGGATTGAAACAAAAAGTATCTTTGAGATCAGTTACTTTGATATAGATAGATCGAAAATTAATTTGTATCATCCATTACGATGGAACTCACAGCAACAGCCAGGCAAAGAGGGTAGTCGATACTTACTCAACAAAACTAGAAGATACCGAGGAGAAATTATATTCGGTAAGTTGAGAGTCTTTGTGTTCTAGAAAATTCATATTGATAGATGGTTAGAAAGGCTCTACAACGTTCACATTTTCTAATCGGAAGATATTTAACGAAATGTATCTAAATCCTCCAATAGTACTTCTGATAATATGAGAGTTCCAAAAATTATCCGAGACTTCGTCGAAAAAGAAATACAATCACCGAAAACATAGTTTATGTAGGTTCCATCGCAAAATTTATTTGAGATTCCTAATAATGCTATCTTGCTTTCATGGCATCTATTTTAGATTTTTTTAGGCTTTTTTGAATGGGTACTTAAATTGCAAGAATTTTTTGTTGCTTCCATATAAAAAAAAGGACGAGGTATCTAAATGCATATCATCAGCAAAATTTTTGTGCGTAAGCTCCAATTATAGAGTAGCCCAAATTTCTATTGGTGTCAATACGAATCAATTAGGGTTGTTACTTTAAATTCCGACAAGATAACAGGATTTTTGGTTGTTATGATTGTAAATTTTAATTCACAGGAATGAGCACATACAATTTTTTATTCCGCTACATAGTCATCGGCGATTCAGGTACAATCCCTGGGCTTTAGTTGCTTATTCAGAGACATAGGCGTTGGAAAGTCCTCTATTTTGCTTCGTTTGATGGACAACCAATTCACAGAGAAACATAAGGCCACTATTGGAATGGAATTTGTATCAAAAAACTTAAAAATCAAAAACAAAACCATCAAACTGCAGATTTGGGACACTGTAACCATTACAATTGTTTGCATTTGTCACATCCTACTTGAATAGGCGGGCCAGGAGCAATTTCGCTCGATTACTCGCTCTTACTACAAAGGGTATCGATGATTAATTATCCTCTCACACGTGCCAACAAGTCCACTTTGTTTTAGAGCCATAGGTGCTATATTAGTGTATGATATCACTAGTCGAGAATCATTTCGAAACGCAAGCAAATGGCTTGAAGAAACGCGGCAGTATTCTAACTCAAATATGAATATTGTGCTCGTTGGAAATAAATGCGATTTGGAAGACAAGTATTAGAGCTTCTTTTTCTAGCAATAACTCACCTTTATATTAAAGGAGAGAGGTTTCTTTGGACGAAGGAGCAGAATTCGCGAAATTGAATAATCTGTTATTTATGGAAACCTCGGCAAAAGCGGGATCCAACATCAAAGAGGTCGATTATTCGCATATTCTTGAAATCTAATCGGTATGAAACTGATTTGGTTTAGGTCTTCAATCGATCGGCAGAAAATATCCTCACAAAAATTGAAACAGGAGAGATTGATCCTTTCGCTGATACCAGCGGAGTCAAAGCAGGCGCAGAAGAGTCAGCTTTTGTTCCGGGTACTAGGAGACTGTCAACCAGGAATTCGATCCGGAAAAACAAAAAGTGTTGCTAAAGCATCCTATTTTAACGGTTATCGGTTACCTGCAATGCTTCATTGTAGTTTGAGCCAAAGAGAGTGTGTTAAATAGGATTCTTACCAACAGCAATAATAGTTTATCCAATACTTTATTCAATGAGTAACGAATACTCTGGTCAGGTGAATATCCTCTCTGGTAGTATTAACTGAATCTTTATTTTTCTCATTTCGTATTTGTTGCTTTCTTGTGATGCAGTTTATCAGTTTATTAAACTACAACACCACTCCCTCTCTCTTGGACATCGATTTCATGGAGATGAATCCTTTTGTGCTATTCGTTACCCTAACAAAACAATTTAGAAAAATCAAAGATTTCTTCTTTACTAAATCGTAATTATATGTAAATTACGACTTCGAATAAACTTCAGAAGTGCTGATACAATAAAACTTTTTAAATCTAAACTCGAGACTCTCAAGTACAGAAAATCAGAAACAACTATGTGTATCCCTTTCGAGACAGTTCCTCCTCCAAACGAGAAATGCGACAAGTTGGTCTCTAACCTGAAATACGTCTGTCTCTTTCAACTTATACTCGCCATTGTGGAACTTTTCACAAATCCTTTCACTGGACTCTATGAATTATTCGCAGTCTTCATCCTGTACCAGGCCTACTCAACCATCAGTTACTGCAACTTGATCATTTATGTTTTCTTTTGCTCGATGAATCTGATTCAAAACCTTCTATTCTTTGGCAATATGTGGCAGAACAGACAATCTATCAGTGGCAGCTTCGTGTTCCCTTTCGTGGTTGCAACTCTTGCCAGCATCTTCTACCCAGTCGCAATTTACTACGCTTTCTTGGCGTACAGAGAATTTAAAGCTGTTATTCTTTCAGGAACTCCATTGGGAACAGGATACACCGTTGGTGGCGGCGGTGCGAGCCAGCCTTTCAATCAGACCTGTAATGTGACTTATGTTTAATATATTCTAAGATCTAATCTAGATGATGATGAACAACCTCAGGAGCAGCCACAATCAAGAGGCGGTTTCCAAGCATTCTCAGGACAAGGTGTTCGTATTGGCTAGATGTATAATTCGTAACGAGGAAGAATCTCTCTTTATTCAATAATCTTACTCAAATGTGTTGTTTGCTTTCATAAAGGTTAGTGAATGATGGAATAAACTTAAAAAGATTGACTAAATTATATGAACTTGATTGACGACCATTACAGAATTTCAAAGCCTATCAAGTTGATAATTTCTCAAAAATCAATCAGCCTGAGCAATTGAAAGAAGGAAATTTCTCGAGTAATGAAAAGTTATATTATTTCTGTCATTTGAATAAAAAAATCGAATTGATTAGAAAGATCTTTCTTGTTCTTTATCTCTCCCTTTCCTCTAAAAGACAATTATAGATTCCACAAAAGTGTGCAAGCAAAGTTTTAGATTTTCGGTTGGTTTAGAAGTCTCCATGAGAGTTACGGATTTCAGTCTAAAGAGATGCAAATAGAAATAAGCGTTTTTGGACAATATTCGTCTGATTTTAACTGTAATCAGCCTTGGGGCGTCGATTCTCCTCAATTCGTAGGCTTTCATTTTGAACGGGAGCTAACAAAAAGCCATAACAACTCTTTTGAACAATTTGCATATCTTAAATTAATTTTAATAGATTTTCTGCAAAGAACTTTTTCAAGCTCAAATTCTCGCTGGATGAGTTTAAACGACTCCAATGAAGGCGTCTCTAGTTAAATTTTTAAGCTCTTAGTTGGTCGATCCTGTCAACAACAACTTTCAAAATAGATTGAAGAAAAAGTTCAATATTGTACCTTAGCTGTAAACTTAACGAGATGGCAGAGGGACCTCGCCTATATTCCTTTATTGAGAAACTTCTTTTTCGAAGTGTCTTTGGAACATTTGGCAGATAATTATAAATCATGAAACTGCTTGCAAGGTTTAGCTTCATAACCTTCAACAGCAGCGGGAGATTACGCCTTGAAATCATTTTGGGATCGAATTCAACGCATTCAAGCAAAGTAAACATTTACATACCTTAAAGGTACCTTGTTTCAGGCCTAACGCTAATCTATAATAGGATCCAATAATCGAACCGGAATAAATTTAGTAAAAAATGATTTCTGCACCATAGAAATAAAACGCTACTAATTTAGTTATTTCCCAAATGCAATCACTTTCGACAAACTTTAGATCGTTCTAGTAAATTTGTCAGTGTGATTGTTTTCTAAACAGTCAGAAATCTCACCATTAAAGGAATTATAATCTCAATCTGCTCACTATTCATGGTATTTGAGAATAATTCCACCAATTCAGACTTCCAAGTGACTAGTTCATTCAATAAACGCATAACAATTCGAAATGCGTTCTGTGTTCAAGATCAAATTCATAAATTTTTTCCGGAGCCATAAATTGCCAAAAATAATTTTAAAGATTTTTTCGTTTCCGAAATTGGTTGTCATTCCAAATGGTTTAATTAGGGAGCGAGCGATTATCGGGATAATAAATTATTTTTTGATAAACCATTCTGAATAAGCGTTTTTACATGAATACGCAAATATTATCAGAGTCGAATCAGATTCTACCAAGAACCTTTGTAGAGGATCTCTCTTCAAAATAAAAAAACCGTGGTTCACCTGTCCTAAGGAACTGCATCGAATACGATGAAAATATCAGCATTGACCAAGTAATCAGTTACAAGCGACGAACTCGCAAATTTTCTACTGTTGGTCCTTGCGAATATTTAAAGGCTCATGAGGATTATTCAGAAGATTTGTTTGAAGCAATTGATGTTTTCCTTGACAAATGCAAAGTTTTTATCGTGTCACCTACCCCTGTCAAATTTTCTGGAAGAAAAAGTTGTACTGATGTTGATGCTGTTCGCTACAAAAAGGATGATATACCGATATTAACACAACAAAGAAATTCTTTGACGGAACCCAGATTTACAGCACAAGAAGGACCTTTCTTAATGAAAATGTCTTCTTCAACGTTATTCCAGCGCCGAAAGCAATTATTTCCAGACCAGGTATATAGTAAAAGTCATCCAGAACTCTAATCCTGGATATCATAATTTCTGAAAAAATAACTTTCTCCAAACATCCTATTGGAATTGACCTCGCTCACAACTTATCAGTGTTCTATCGCAAAACACTTGGTCATTATAAAGACTCAACTAAGATAATGCAATTGATTAAAGAATCTCACTCAATGAATAGCTGATGAAGATGAGGAAGCTCAATAAGTGTTATTCTTTCATATCATCACTCATCAACATAATAAAGTAACAGATAAAAATTTTAGTGCACGAGAAATATTGGAATTAATCACTTTTTGTATTATTTAAATTTACATATGAAAATATTTGTAAACTGTAAAGTAGAGGGTCCTGATATATTTGGGCTATTTGATGATGATGTAACTACTTCTCAGCTTCGCGACAATATATTATTTTAAGATAAATTTCCTGCTGTAGGGACTGTATGTATTTATTGAATCTGATGACTGTAATTAGAAGAAAGCTGTTGTCGAGGAGGAGTCGAAATTCTAATTAGGTCTAACAGAAGAGTGTTCAAGATTTCATCTAATTGATATTTGGATAAAGCTACCGAAGTAGTATTGAAGCCGTCTCCTAAGATGATTTTTCAATTAAGAATTGCGACAATTCATATAAATAAATTCAAAAAATGTGATTTAGATAAGCAGATGAATTGAATGAATTGTTTTCGGAAAAATTGTCTTAAACCTTATATATATGAGAGAAATGGTCAATTCTCTTTCTACGTTCTTTCAGAGGTAGTCTCTGTTTTTTCTCCCTCGGAGCTGGATCGAATTGCGTGCTAAGTTAGTTGGTCATGAATATTCATTTTATCAGAGAGGATTGCTATTACTAATTGATATTCAACTTTTCGTCAACTTCCATAAGACCGCCACAGTTTCCACATCTGTTGCAGTAATTTGGTGCTGAAAATATGGTTACGAGTTGTTTATCGTGTATTTCGTTATAACCCTATTGTTAGAATTATTAAATACACTTTTCTAAACGTAAAAGCGTCTACTTCCATTACTAATTCATGTGCTCTCGCTATCTTTGTGAGGTTGTTACGGTGATTGAACTCTTGAGTTATATCTTCTCCAAAGGTAAAGGTAGAGGTTCTTGGCATCAGGCCCCATCCTATCTCAACTTCTTCATATAATTAATTGAACCAATGTACCGCTTCTGTCATCAGGCTCCCCCCACAAAAGATCATATACGGGACCGTCAACTGGAACATCATCGAATCTATCTAATTCTCGAAGCTGATCCAAAGTATCTATTGAAGGAGACAATCCAGCATGCACGCAAAATATCTAAGAGACGTTTCAACAATGACTAAGTAGCGCTTTTGAACCTTTTTTTCGATGACTGCAGTCAAGGGCAAATAATCAAAAAGATCGGTGCAGGCTTTCCAAACGTTCGCATTTCCAAATTTTAAGTTGCATTCATCGTAAAATCCGTAGTATTGCGTTATGTAACGCGATTCGTGGTTCCCTCTAAGTAAAGTGATTCTGTCTCTGTATCTGATCTTCAGAGCAATCAGCAAAGTGAAACATTCAACGCTCTGATATCCTCTGTTCACATAGTCTCCCATGAATAGATAGTTTGTTTCCTATTCGTACTATCATGAGAAAAATACTAACGCTGATTATACAGGACATTTTCCATTGATTGCAAATATTTCCATCAAATCCGGAAATTGACCATGGATATCACCGCATACAGTTACTGGTGCTTTGACAGGAACAACATTCGACTCGTCGATGAAAATTACAGCCGCCTATTGTGAGGTTTTATAATTTGAATGAGTGTATTTAACTAACTTTCTCACACAGCTCGATAATTTCTGTTTCTGAAAGAAGCTCCCCCTTATACATCCTTTCAATTTGTTCATCAAGATCGGCTGGAAGTCTGGGTTTCATTGGAAATTCTATCCGGTAAGGCTTATAGTGATTTGTGTCTTCAATAGTTAGTTTGTTGTGGAATAATTCTTCATTTAACAAAACACAATTCTTCCAAAAATAGACCTACCGACCAGAACTTTCGCGTCCGACTTGCTTGGAGAATTAAGTCCTCATGAATTAATAAGCAGGAAGAAATAGCTTCACACAACACCAGAGAATACAAACTACTATCACTTTCCTACTTTTCTTAGTTAGGGTGGAAAATTCATATATCTCTTTTAATTTTGATGTAGATATGCAATTTACAAATAGAGAGAGCAAGGAAAGAATAGTGCTATATTCATAAGTGTGTATGTTTATCGTCATTTATTTGTCATTATGCTCCATTCAATTCAGAGTAGTTTTCTTTGAAATTTTACAATTTTGACTCATCTAGATAAAGAAAACGGATTTTAACTTTTCTAGAAATCTAAGAAATAAAGAACATGAAAAAGTTACCTTTTTATGATGAAGTTATATCCTGGATCACCTTTCCAGGATTAAAGTCCAACAGTTTTGCTGATTTATCATTAGAGGCGGTTGTGAGCATATCACCATACTGATTCCACCGCACACAGTTGATAGTACCTAACATATATCTTGAATTAATAATGGAATATGAAAAAGAAATTGAATTAAATAACATGATCTCAAAAAATATATGTTGAGATAATTGTTCGTGAAATGGAAGGGGCTTATATACTCACCTGAATGAATGCCATTAATTATTTTCACAAACTTCAACTCTCGTTTGTCAAAGATCATGATATTAGCACCATACCCACCTGATGCCAACAAATTTCCATCCCTTTCACAGACATCAATCCAGAGAGAGGACTCTTTACGAGAATTAGTTAATATGCAGTAAATGAAGATAATAAAACCAGACAGCCATTGATGAAGTAAAGAAAACGAAAAAGATACATCATCGACAGACTGCAATTATCTTCACACTCAGTACCCGCTGACACCAATGCCTTTTTTTCAACATCTAGAACGTTGTGATTTTTACCATCATACTTGACGAACACAAGAAACTCACCAGGGTTTCTGCTCCATCTGCAGCGACTATACTAACCTATATTTCAATATTATAAGGAAGAATAGGATATATCTCTTAACGAAAAGTGCATATATATATAAGATTGCTCAAACTCGAGCTTCTAGGACCAGAGAGAAAGAGAAAAAGCATTCTCTGACGATAAGATCTATTTTTACCTGATTGACGGCCAGCATCCAAATGAGACCTGTAGCTATCGATATTGATATCTGCTACCAAGCACGTTCCGTGAATGTCCATAGTTGCTACCAACTCTCCGGTAGGATTGAAATCACGCCCACTCATCTGATTTCCTTCACAGTAAGGATTCCAAGTTGCCTTTTTTGAGAGATTGAATCTGGGTGTACTCTTCTGACCAGAATAACTTCCAATATTGAACAGATGGTAAGTTATTTTCTGTCCAATCGGGATCACACCAAGAAGTTCTCTCCTTGCATTATAATTCACATTGCCGAAGCCAGTTCCTAATAGAAATTAAGTAACAATAT
>ENA-UOUE01000031-UOUE01000031.1-compost-metagenome-genome-assembly--contig:-NODE-31-length-92670-cov-7.638774_pt1 | contig 92670 bp, 67 predicted proteins | sample MGYA00238146_ERZ747223 | MGnify/ENA primary metagenome ERZ747223 (study PRJEB28781, sample SAMN06268865) | compost metagenome | isolation source: single cell | place: USA: California, Emeryville, Joint... | reverse complement strand
CCGAAGGCGACGTTACCCTTGTTTGGATAGAGCAAGAGGTCACCCATATCAGGTTGTTCGTAGTTGGAAACGATGACGTTGACCAAATCGACGACTCTGATGAAGTTTTGGTACATTTCTTCAGCACCGACTTGAAGCTCGAGGATTTGTCTATCGATCTTGTTAACCATCAAAACTGGTCTGATCTTCTCTCCCATAGCTTGACGAAGGACAGTTTCGGTCTGGACGCAGACACCTTCGACGCAATCGACAACGACGAGAGCACCGTCAGTGACTCTGAGAGCGGCTGTGACTTCAGAGGAGAAGTCGACGTGTCCCGGAGAATCGATAAGATTGATAAGGTAAGGCTCAAGCTTGCCATTGTCATAGATGTCGTACTCGTAGTACATGGAGACACCAGTGGACTTGATGGTGATACCTCTTTCCTTCTCGTCTTCTCTGGTATCGGTGTATCTGGCGTCACCGGCCATCTTGCTGGCAATAATACCAGCCTTAGCGACCAAGGAGTCAGAAAGGGTGGACTTTCCGTGATCGACGTGAGCAATGACGGACATGTTTCTGATGTTGGCAGGCTTGTCCATAATCTCTCTGATTTGTTCGACAGTGAAGTTGACCATCTTGTTTAGCTAACGAAGTGGATATGCAAAAATTCCTAAAATGATATATTTTGATTATTTTGGAATTCGCTGCGTGGTAATTTAAGGCATCCAATTCCTAAATTAGTCATTTTGAAATCAACGCGTCAAACTAAAAACACGTCGTTTATTTAAGAAATGTAGTTACAGCTCTCAATTTCGTCAGAATGAATATCCAAGCGCTGACACTGGATATCAAGCTGGGCCTTTGCATACATGAATCAGAAGTTATATCAAGACTTTTTTGATAACCGTTGCTGAGAGAAATTAAAAATTCTTATTCCGAACTTTTTGGCTAACTGCATGATATGAGATTTTGTAATGATTGTGAGAGGAAATCCTCCGATCTTTTTCAATAGGAAATTGGAACTAGATGCTCACAAACAAGTAGCTAAGGTAAAAGGTAGCGTTATTGAGGTTCTTCAGTGGCTGTATTTGAGGAAAAGGAGTAATAATTTATCAACAGAGGGAAAAAATATGAAAAAAAGCGGTTCGTGAAAGCAGGACAAGTCTTTCGGTCCTGCGAATTTGGAATAGTGCTTTTCTTTGCTCAATACAATCTTTTCAAAGCTTGGTGAATAATTAGAATGTGGGCATCGAGTATTTTGGGAAGGCAGTCCTGAATTTAATTAGGGTTGGTGTTGCTATGAAGCTTAAAGAAAGCGGTTTTTAGAGTCTTATTAATGGTTCAAGGCTAGCTCTGGTTTAACAGATGAGCCTTTTATAGAGACTGATGTGATGACGACATCATCATCAGTAATTCATGAAGAAAATTGTGAAATATCCTAATTGTACTTGCGGAGTTGGTTCTCGTCGGCTCTAACTTGCCTAATATAAATGGAGTGCTGATGATTGCTTTGGAGAAAACTTCGAATCCATTTTATTTGACGTGATCCGATTTAAAGCAGCAGCATGAGTAGAAAGGTTCCACCACCCATAATGGCATAGCTTCTACCTGCAAATGATTGAATTTCCTCATTTTCAGAATATTCACTTAATGAAATAATTTAGGCACATTTTCTCCTTATAAATCCTGAAGCAGATATTAAAACCTAAGGATCAAAGATGTCACAATTAGAGAAATACTGGTGGAAGAATTAATTCTGACTGTTATTATTAGTGTTCTACCTGTTGGCTATTCCAATTTATATTGGTGGCTTATCGATGTTAAAGGTTCCAAAATCAACGATCAAGATGTCACTATTTTAAACTCCCATTAAATAATCTAGCTCAATAATTCTCTAATGTATCAAATGTTCCGGCAAAATCCTAACAACTTATTTGAGGAGTATAAAACTTTGCAAATGGATGCGTCATATGGTCAATTTCATTGGAATCAATTTTGTAAATGATACCTCTTGGTCTCAATGATTGTAATGTTAATATGAAATCGTACACATTTATAGTAGCCAACACAAGCCACCAATAATTTTGCATCACCCGCACTCGAACTCATGGCCTCGAGAATCATACTTGAATTTCAACTCAAAAGAAGCATTTAAGAGATTTTCTTCATCGATTCTCTTCCTTCAAACAGAATCAATGATATCGAGAGAGAATACATTTGGCAATTCATCTATGAATATTCTCATCAGCCTTTACTTCGAATGAAGTTTCGAGTTTTAAACGGTTTTATTAGAGAAATTCGGTAAAAAAATCTAAAGAAAAATCATTGATTCGTTTTTATTGCGATCAAGCAAGGCTATTTTCTTGAAATTCCCGTTATTCGACAAATTGAGTTTTCTATGCACTTTGCCAGCCTTCGGCGAATTTCTTTACACCGTTTATTGCTCTTCTACTTATAAAAGAAAATTATCATCACATTTGTGGATTTGAATGCGATGCTAATGAAAAAACTACATAGCGAAATTGCCTTATCTGTCGTCGCGCATTTGCCGATGACAGTATTATTTACACTGATCGCCTTTATCTACACCGTCTACATGACCGTAAGCGCCACCTTTGGAACTTATTAACTTTCTATTTGAACATTAGACCTATTTAGTAGAACTCATTGCAAACGATTACGACTACCAAGACCAATCACAGCTCAACGTAAATCCTGCATTCTTGATAGTGATGGATACTGTCACCACCTACTCGAACTCATTTGTTCAAAATATTTCTGGCCTGACAACTGTCGGCTCAACTGACACTCAGCGCAAAGGGATTGTATTTGCTGTCATCCTTCATGTTATCTTTGTAATTTTTGCGATATCTACTATCAGAGCCATTAAAACAAATCCCGGCACGGTTCCAGAGGTGAGAAATTCAGTCAATATTCACTTATCTCATTGAAAAAGGAATGGAACAGCAACGCTCAAAGGGAATTCAGTGAAGTTGTTGAGATAGAAAAGAGAGTCCTATGCAATATCAGAAAACAAGTAAAAAAGCGCAGGAAGGAGGAAGGTAAGTTTATCTGCCTTCTCTATCATTGACTCGCATTATCATCAGCCTTGGAGGAACATAGAAAGCTCTTAGAAGAAGTCAAAGAGGAGATAGTTCTTGAATCTGACCTAAGTAAATTCTATTTCTCAGTATTAACGGCTAACTTGTTTTACAGCACCAAGAAACCAGGGCGCAATAGAGACTTTTGCCTCGGATCGTGATCAAGTCCAGAAAGAAAAACAGCAGTACCCAGAGAACGAAGCCAAAGCCCTTGCAATCGAAAACATTGCTTCAGAAGATAAAGAGCAGGAACAAATCGAGGAGGAAAAACGAGAAGGTGTAAATAAAGAGAACGATGACGAAGAAGAAGCAGAAGGAGATACTGCTGCGTTAGACGGGCCTGCGGATTTCTGTATTGAGCTTGATGAAGATGATTTGAGCTCAGGACGGTTCTCGAAAGACCGAATTCATCAGCTTGCTGTGATGAGTGCACTTAAAAGAGAAAACAAGCGATATTGTGCTCATTGTCAGAAATTTAAACCGGAAAGAGCTCATCATTGCCGTCAGTGCGGCGTTTGCGTCCTCAAAATGGATCATCACTGTCCTTGGATCGGCACATGCGTTGGATTCTACAACTACAAGTACTTCTTAAACATGGTCTTTTACGGAGGTAATAATTTTTCTCAAATGGCTTTGTAAGTGTGCTTATTAGACCTGATGCTACTATTCGTCGCAGTTACTTACGCTGAAGTCGTTAAGGACACCGTGTTCAATCAACTAGTAACAAACTTTGGGTGCGTTGTTGTAATATTTTGTTAGGTGTCTACACCACTGCTCTTTGTGATCATATTGAACTACCTCGTCACGCTCGTTCTCTCGATAATCCTCACAATTTTCTTTATTTTCCATATATGGTAAGTCTTTCTTTGATCTTTTATGTCATCTCTCATGATTGGTTCAAAGCCTGATCATCAGCGGAAAGACGACCCTTGAATTTTGCGAGAAAAAACGCTTTACGAGGTATAGCTTTGGTAGCTATGGAAATTTGCAGAGAGTGCTTGGACGAAATATTCTCTTTTGGATGCTCCCATGCTGTAAGCAATCTCTTTGTATTGTTGTGCTAATATGTAATAGGTCCCTATACGGAAGGCCAAGGTCTTTATTTCAACTAAATTATTTAAGAGAGAAGAGACGCGATTTTGTGGTGATGCTGTTGCAAGATGCGTCTCTCATTCATTAATAAGGAGATCAAACAGCAGCTAACGTCTTTCATTTACAGAAAATTTCATACAAAACAAAATAAGACTTGTCATATTTGACATTGATTTCTACTTTTTTGATTGAAGTAATGTAAACAATTTTATCTGAATGTTACAAACTGCATTTTTTTTTTCGCTGTTAGCTGTTCTGTTTGAAAATGATATGCGATGGTTTTCATCCTGAGTATTACAACAAAATTGAATTGCTTCTCGAAATGAACTCCTTATGTCAACAGCAGCTTTGCTCTTTTTTTTTAAAATTCGATGACAAATTGATGTTAGAGTAGTCGATAAGACTCTGGCAATAAATCCTTCAAAACGAATAAATTTGTTTGAAAAAAGCGAATTCCAATAAGAGTGAATGATCAAACTGATAAATTTTGGAAAGAAGGCCGTCGGAGCAACAAGAAGCCTACAATCCAGCTGCAGTGTATTTAGAATGTCAACTAATGAAGGAGAAAAAGTTAAAACTGAGAGCAGTCAAAAGCAATATAGAGATAAATATGAAGAAATGTGCGCAAGAGAGAAACAGAGAATAGCAGATCACGAGAAAAACGTCGATGCAAACGAAAAGGCGAAAGGCAAGGCGTTTCGAATGATAATGATTGGCGCTTTCGGGGCAGTAAACATTTTTATCGTTGCCAAAGTTATTCAGAGCATGAAGTCAATGAATAATGCTGCTGACAAAACATACACTGTGAAAAGTGACTAATGGTCTTTCTTGCCTACAATTGTAATAAGCTCTTTTTTTACGCAGAATGTTTATCAGTTTCAAACACTGCTGATAATGTATATTCCTCTTGATAAGAACAGCAATTATATTATCTTTCTTAAAGACCTTCTAATAATTGTTGATTCTGTTGATCTGCCACTAAGAGCCTTTGAATTTCATACCGAAAATACCAATTGAAAGTGGAATTACTCCCAATTCAATATCAAAGTCGATATAAAATAAAGATTTTGCAAAGTTTTTGATTAGACCACGATTTCGTCATCGTAGGGGTTTTCTTCTTTCATCGAGATCAATGCTTGTGTTTGTTGGAAACTCTCCTTTTGACCGCCTCTTGTGCAGAGATTTTTTATATCTTGTCGTGTCTTTGGAGAGAGTCCATAAACTAAACTATTCAAAAGTCCGTGTAATGCCAAGCACGTTTTGGGGATGACCAAATACGCAGAATTCGGCTTTGTAATCATGGAGATTAAGCTCCAAGCGAGGTTTGGACCCCAGCAAACTATCAGAATTATAGGATAAAGCACAAGGAAAAGTGCTTCTCGAGTCTTGAGGATGGTTCCAACAAATAAAATTTTTAGACGGCATCCCGTGAGCAGATAGAAAAATATGCTTAGCAACCAACTGAACATCAATGGCATTCCAGAGATGAGGAAATACGCGTAGTCAAATTGCCCAACTGTCTCATATCTCCCACATTTTTCGTTATCAGTATTGTAAGTTACCAAAGGAGACAATACCATTGCCAATGAAAGGAATAATGGCAGATACACTGCGATCAGGTAAAAGTAGCGCATTTTCATGGTTGATGGAGAGAAATCTTGGGCCTCCACAATTTTCAGCAGGACATAAGCGAACAAAACCGACCAAAAAAACGAGCTGTCTCTTCCAAAAAACGCAATGGCGAATACTATCTTGCATTCGACCTCACTCGTTGGTGGATGGATGAAGGTAATGATATATGAGAGTTTGTGCAGAAAATCTGCAAATAAGAGGAAGAAAACCATCTTATGGAGCTTGTGTTTGTAAGATTTGGTGAGGTATAGAACAATGAGGAAGGTGGCAGATGCCGTGAATGAGAGTATTGAGGCGACTGTGTCAATTGGCGTCACCGGAAAGTAAAAAATGAATGTGCGTTCTTCTTGAAGTGAAGATTCAACGTTTCTTATAGAGAGAGTAGTTTCCATCAGTTTGTTTCCTTGCAAATTTTTAGAACCTGAGCTGTAAGTAGGGCCGGAGCGGCGATAAAAGAGTGCTTACGGCTGAGCCTTTGTGAGAAAAGAGAGGTTTTAATGTTAATCAAATTTATTTGCAAATTAGGATCAAGACTCGCTTAATTGCATAGTATATTACATCATAATTAATATATCGCATTTCAAGCATGGTTTTTTGAAAAAAGCAGCGAAAAAAACCTCATGAGGAGGTGTTCCAATCAATAACTCAGAGAGATCGTTGAAAATACGCCTAGCCTTAATGTTATCTCTTGTATGAAGGAGAGTTTGCTAATTTTTTTTTTTTGTTAATGGAATCATCTAAATTTGAGTTTTGATTCTTATTGAATATTCGGTCAGTTGAAACGGAATAATAGTATAGGTTTTCATTCTCTTACAAAAAATATAAAGAGATATTCAGTTTATATGCATGGTTATTCTATAGTTCTCATAGATTCGGTATTGCTTGTGCTTTGAGTCATCATAATGGAACTTTCTGCTCGTTGTAAACTCTCTTCTTTGTGTGAGGGTGGTGAGCATAGTTTTCTTATGTCTTGTCGTGTCTTCGGCGAGAAACCATACACTAAACTGTTCAAAAACCCATGGAGTGCTAAACATACCTTCGGTATTATTACAAGGGAAGGGTTGAGCCTCATGGTTGTGCTTAATAACCCCCAGACGAGTTGCGGCCCCCAGCAAAATATCATAATTGCTGGATAAAGGACAAGGACGAGAGCATCTCGAGAATTTGTGTGATCACCATAAAATATCAATTTCAGACGACTTCCTGCTCGGACATAGCAGAAGATGCTGGCTGTAACGCTGAAAAGCAGTGGCACTCCAGAAAGAAGAAAATATCCGTAGTCGAAATGGCCTACTGTCTCGTATCTTCCACATTTTTTGGCTTCCGGACAATAGACTACCAAGGAAGATAACACCATTGCCAATGCAATGATTATCGGTAGATACATTGTAAATATGCAGAAATATCTCATTTGCAGCTTCGCTGGACTGAAATCCTTCGATGCCACGATTTTCATCAAAATGTAAGCAAAAGTGGCAGACCAGAAAAGCGAGCTGTTCTTACCAAAGAACACTACAGCAAAGGCCACCTTGCATTCTGTTGTATTCGATGGGTAATGTATCAAGGTGCTGACAAATGCAAGGGTGTGCAGAAAATCCGCAAAAAGCAGAAATAACACCATTTTATGAAGTTGTGCTTGGTAGGCTTTGGTGAGATAAAGCACAATGAGCATTGTGGTTGTAGCTGCCAATGAGAGTGTTGAAGCAATAGTGTCAGGTACGCTGACTGGGAAGTAAGGAACGATGGTTCGATCTTCTTGGAGTGAGATTGAAGACTCGAAACCTGATGCACCGAGGGAGTTGTCCATCTGCTTTTTGTTGAACAATTTTGTTTTAAGAAAGGTAATTAGAGTAGCGTTTGATGATTGTAAACGTGAATCAATGAAGATAAGCAGTTTTATACCCAAATTAAATTCAAGACTCATAAAATAATTTCCAAATTGCAGGACTTGTTATCTCAAAGTTTTAATTGCAACTTTCTTCGTTAACGATAAGTTTCCATTTCTTGTTTAATGTTTCTATATGCATCTCTATCTGCTGCTTTGAGTACATTGGGAAAGCTTGCTGAAAATTAGGTTAATAACATTGATATTAAGTGAAATTTGAAGGAGACTTCCCAGTTTTTGGGCTTTTTTTTAACATGATGAGAGAAAATACTTCTCGAGATGGAATCAATGGGTATTATTCGAAAGCGCTGTTTAATGAATTTCATCTATGTATCGTATTTTTCATAGCCTCGGAAATTCGAATTAAAATGAAGAGAGTGTAACTGCAACTTAAGATGAAAGAAATCAGATGCGAAATACTAAGTAACATCTAAATTTAATGGATAAATCTGATCCCATATGAGACGAGTAAACTTGGATGCCTGTCTAGTATACAATGTTTTATGTACAACTTTTTCATATATTCAAACACGAATCGCTAGTCAGCGATAAAATTCAATGGCCATACATGTCCGGTCAATTAACGAGAGCTGGACTGATAAGATTGAGTGATGGAAGTGTACTTAAGGATTGGACCACTTTAAGAAAAAAGAAACTTTTTCTCGGCATATTGAACTTATTTATGAATGAGAAACGGAACTCAAAACCGTCGTGATTCTCCATCACGACTAAATTTGTTTTTCTTAAGGAATCTTTTTTTCCTAGTATTTTCAAATCTCTGCCAGAAAGAAGCTTTTATTTTATTATTGCCTTAGTTTTGTGTTTTATGATACAATTGTTGTATATGAAATGATGTAAATTCAGCATGGATGCTGTTTGAACCGTAGTTCGTTTTTGTTAATATAAATTTAAAAGGGATATTCATATCTTGATTGAGAGAAGTTATCCCGTAGTCCTCAATTCAGTATTACTCGTGTTTTGTAGCTCTTGAGTCATCATACTCGAAGTTTCCCCTTGTTGCGAACTCTTTGCTTTTTGTGAAGATGATGAGCACAGTTTCCTTATGTCTTGTAGTGTTTTTGGTGAAAGTCCATACACTGCACTATTGTCAAACAAACTTTCGGTATGACTACAAGGGAAACATATATTTCCATCACCGTGCTTAATATGCTCCAAACGAGTGTTGGGCCCCAGCAAAAGATCATAATTGCTGGATAGGCCACAAGGGCGGGTGCGTCTCGAGAATTTGTTGGGTCTCCATAAAATATCAATTTCAGCCGACTTCCTGCTCGGATATAACAACAGATGCTAACTGAAACGCTGAAAAGCAATGGTATTCCAGAAACAAGAAAGTATCCGTAGCCAAATTCACCTATCGTATCATATCTTCCACATTTGTGGACTTTTGGGCAATAGATTATCAAAGGAGATAGCGCTGCTGCCATAGCAAAGATTATCAGTAGATATATGTTAAATATGTAATAATATTTCATTTGCAGCTTCGCTGGACTGAAATCCTTCGATGCCATGATTTTCATCAGGATAAAAGCAAAAGTGCAGACCAGAAAAGCGAGCTGTTCTTACCAAAGAACGCTACAACAAAGACCATCTTGCATTCAACTATAGTTGATGGATAGTGTATCAAGGGGCTGAAAAATGCGAGAGTGTGAAGAGAATCCGCAGCAAGCAGGAAGAAAATCATTTTATGAAGTTGTGCTCTGTAGGCTTTAGTGAGACAAAGTACAATGAGAAGTGCAATGCAAGCAACTAGTGAGAGTGTGGAAGCAATAGTGTCAGGTAGGCTGACTGGAAAGTAAGGAACGATTTCTTGATCTTCGTGAAGTGAGATCGAAGACTCGAAGGTTGATAAAAAGAGGGAGCCGTCCATCTTCCCTTAGTTGAACGGCGTGATTTTGATAGAAAAAGGGCTCAAGTAGCCGTAAACTGAGACTCACTGAGTTTCAAAGATTTTGTCTACCGCCTGAGCCAACAAGTAAATTAAATAAATTTTGAATTACAGCATTTGTTATCTCGAAGTTTTATTTTCAGCTTTCTTAGTTGACGCTGGGTTATCATTTCTTATTTCATGCGTCTCTATGTGATTCCTTCTGCAACTGCGTCAAGTACATTAACAAAGGTTGCTGAAAATTACATCCATATTGATACAATGTAACATCCAATGGAGGATAAGCGGTTTTTTTTTTGTTTTTGTTGAATTTACCAAAGAGAGTATCTCTCATCATAAAAGTCAATGCGCATTGTTAGAAAGTAATATGTACTTGATGCGATAGGTTGATTCGTATCTTTCATACTCTTTGATACTTTCCTATCGCTGAGAGTCTTAAGAAAGATTCAAGGTGCAATTAATCGGAAACAAAGATTGATGAAAATTTGAGCATTTAATGTATGAAAGTGGTGAACACCATCTCTCATCGATAGCTGAACTATAAGATCTGTCTATCTCTAACATTTCTTATTTACGACTTTCTCATGCATTCAGGCACTTAATGTCTTCGAACTACTACTACAGCACTGTAAATTTGTAACGACTTTGCCTTTGGGGAGAAGCATTCAAGCTTCTGCCAATCGTCTTCGCTTCTGAAATAGCATCTTCTTTCAAATACTGTGGAGAGGAATTTCCTCCCAACAGAATTTTCGGCAAAATTCTTGGAGATGATGAATCTTCAATTCTACTTGTTAAATGCGAGCTGCGAGCATCTAACCCACCATTTTGTAAATACTTACTCTCCTTGATATCACAACGGTTAAAAGAGAAGCAATCCTTATATTTCGGCGTCAATCGAGAGCTCTCCAATTTATTCAATTGTGGAGGGGAATTTCCTAATTTCACTGGTGATCTACTCGAGCCTAAGTGAGTTTTTGATTGCCCTTCTCTGTCTAAATACAGACTATCCATTCTTTCTGAGTTCAGAGCCAATTTGGCAACATTTGTAAATGAACTTATTGGATCTTTTAACCTTGAAGAAAAATCAGACCTTTCGTCAAATGAAGTCGCGATTTTTTCTGGTTGATTAGCAAGAACTTCAAAGTTTAGTTTTGTTGCTTTCGTCCTTTTGGAAATTCGCCTGGGAATCTGGATGTTTGTGAGAATTTCAGGCTTTTGAGTTTTCAAGGGTGACTTCTTGAGAGAATAAGAAGATTGACCGAGCCGTTCAGAAACTTGGACTGGTTGATAATGACCACTGTGAGCCAACGCAGATTGTGGACTTGTCTCTCTGAGCATGAAGGTTTTTGAATGTATATTTCCTGAATTAGAAGGCTTCAACTTCCTATGAGACTGCCCGTATTGAGAAGGTTTCTTGCTCAGGAGGTCTGTCAAAAATTTAGTTTCAGGGAGATTCTTATAAGCTTGGTTGGAAGCAATCGGAGTAACCTTTTGGATTGGAGATCCTCCTTGTTCAATGATGCCGAAAATTCCTTCTCTACCAATGAAGGAAGCTCTTGCCTGGAAGCGATCTTGAAATGACATAAATCGTTTAAGTGAATAGATAATTAAAATAATAAAATTTGCAAGCATTGTTCATTTAAATTATCTCTCAGATTTAGTGTGAAAAACCTCTAATACTGGCGGAAAAAACCTGTGCAACGCATAAAATCTACCAACTTAAACTTTAATTGTTCTTGCAAAAGTTCAGAGTCAAAGTAGATAGACAGATACGGAAATAGCCTCTAGATAGATCATTATAAAAGTGCACTCTCGTAAATTCCATAAGGTAGAAACAACAACATCAACCACATTGAGTTATTGCAATACATTCCTAAAAATTCGAAAATATTGAGTTTATGACTTTGGCAGTTATGCTTCCGAAAGAGATGATCACAACCTTGAGAGCTTAAATTTTCCTCACATTTTCAGACACAAAATTCAAAAATAGCAAGAGAGTTGAGCCATACTGATCAAATTTTGAGAGATAGCTAGCTCAATGGTAAATTGATTGCAACAATGAACGTCGAACTTATGCTGGTTCTAGAACTTTGGTTTGTGAACCTTTAAAGCGATTTACTTGGAAGGAATCTGTGGAAGATGACCTGGATCTCAAAAATCCATTATGAATGAAACACGACAAATGTATAAATGACATATCAAGATTGCCTCTTTTTTTGTGTGTGTTTGAGAGAGTGCACTTGCAAAATTATTGTTGACGCCTTTTCAGAAACAAAACCGAAGGAACACTGTAGATGAATTCCTTTCATATGCAATTAAAAGTAAGCAGAATGAATTATCCGCAGCTTGGCTGGAAAACAAATTGAATTACGTTCCATTTTGAAAAGCTTGGCTTCTAATGAAACAAACTTTACATTTACATGTTAAGTTGCAATTGGAAAGAGAAAAGCCTGTGGTTAAGTATTTGTTAAATTTTTATCAATAGCTTTGGATTTGAAGATAAATTTGTGAAATTAAAAATGGGTACATGAGCACTTCTGAAATATCATTATTTGCAGGATATTCTCAGTGCGAAGAACTTTTCGCTGATTCTCTACAAAATGCAGTTTCACAGAATTTTTAGCCCCTTCGTATATCGACATTCTCACCTTATCACCATTTTGAACTCTTTCCATCAATCGCAATCATATTTTCGATAATTTCTGAGGCCAATATATCATACATTGCTATTCTCGGTTTCATTTGAAGAATGATCACATTTCTGATATTTTAGAACAGGGATTTTCAAAAAAATAAAAATCCTCGGGATTATCGAATTAAACATTCTTGGAGAGTCTAAAGGGCCAGCCATATATTGCTAACTTCAGCACTCAGCGCCTCAACCCTTTGTTCACCATTTCGTGATTTAATTTCGATTCGATTAAAATAAATAAAGCACACCAAGTTTGGGATCTCAAACGAACTTGCAAGATATTTTAATTAAAGAAATTAGGAAAATAAATTAAAGTGCTGTCTGGCTCAGAGCACCAATTCACGGAAAAATCAACTTGAAATTATTTTATTTAATTGGCTTTAGATCTCAATTTTATTTATTCTTTTACTGAAATTGTTTGCTTTTTCCAGGAACTACCAACGTGTAGGATTCGATTATAATCTCAAATTATTAGACTCACCAGAATGAAAAAAGCTTTCACAAGCCCGTGGGATACACCATCTGCTGAAGAGCTGAAGTTTGTCCTTTCAAAGTCGATGAACCACCGACCAATTAGGTCGTCCAACACTTTAAGGTCCCAAACGACGATTGCACCCGAGTCTCCTAAAAACTTAAAAAAGTTTGTTTCTATGCTTTCAAATCCAAAAAGACACGTAAAAATTCCTCTCTTCTTTACATTTTCTCAGAGTCATCTCTTCAATAGCCTAAAGTTTTGGTGCTTGACCTCGACGAGACGTTAATATATTCTGAAATGGGTGCTAAAGGTCCAGTCACAATGAAAGTAAACGATTAGTTCCCATTGCTAAAACAAACGTCTTTCTGAAAAGGTTGTCCAAAAAGATTCAAACGAGTACTATGGGGCCTTCCCAAGACCCGGACTGGAAGAATTTATGGATGCAATGTACGAGAATTATACTCTTGTTCTATACACAGAAAACTCACTGAGCGTAATTATCCCATATAGAATCAGTAGACTCATATAATATTAGTACGCTCAAGAGGCAATTCGACGATTGTTCTATAAGAAGAAGTATTTTGACCTGATATTGGATAAAGATCATTGTTTTACTTCCAAACGCCTGAAAAAGCTTGAAATAATCGGAGAGCGATGGGAGAATATTCTGTTATTGGATGTATGAATGTATTATAGAAGATAAATCTAAACCTTTTTTTGGGTTATAGGATAACATTGAGCAAGCTCACTATCAAATGGATAACTTTTTGCATATCAAACGATATCGCGGAGAAGCAGAAGACCGTGAACTTTACAACTTAATTCCTTTCCTAAAGGACCTAGCCACATACGATGACGTTAGTTCAGCTAATAATAAGCTCAGGGACTTCGTTCGCATCTCAGAGCATCTAAAATCGACCTCTTTGCAGAAGAAAGTTACTCTCAAATTAACTGAAGAAAAGACCTCGGCTACCTTGACAATGAAATCTGACCGTAAACAAGAAACTTACCGAACGAGCCATCTGACGAAAACTCTCAAGGCTTTCGAAGAGGAAGAGACAAAGGTGGAGGCAGATGCAGAGGAATTAGCCGGTGATGAGGCTGATGAATGCTTTGTTATGAAAAATCAAATCATTAAAGAAACCGGCTCAGACATTTTTAGATTAATGAAAGAGGATGTGGGGTTACAAGTCAGGAAATGATTAATCTTTGGAGTGGACTTCTTTGTGATGGAATCTCTCTGGCTTAGAATTTGAATTTTATGAATTCAATTTCGAGGCTGGATTGATTTATAACCTTGTTTTGAAGCGAATATACTTGTTTCCTAAAGTTGATTGTGCATTGTAAAATTTTCCAAACCTTTCTTTTGTTCTTTCTTTGTTCTTCGTTTCATATTAAAACCGTACATAATAACTTCGACAGTACAAAAAGCAACATAATACACTGATTGTTGAGAAGTCTAGATTCTTCACAGAATTTCATTTATTCTTTTCATTTGCAGGTTAACTAAATTCCATATTAAACTATATTCATTAGTTAATGTACTTGTATGTCTGCGATCGGTTCATTTCACTTGGGTTATATCTGATTTCATATTAGAAGCACATCGTTGCTCAATAGAACCCGCAGTGGGAATTTTCAAAAAAATTAAGCAAGGACTCACCTTCACAATTTCTGAGATTTTCCAAACTAATAACACGCGAAATACAATCATTTGTTGATTTATCAGGAAAAAGATGATATTTGTAAATTCTCAACCCCATTTTAGGATTGATAACTCTAAAATTCCTGAATTTATGTGCTAAGTAGAAAAGAATTGTAATCCTTTTAATAAAATTATCACACTCTAACCTGAGTATATGCTAAAAAAAGCATCGGAATTTAATATTCAGGAGCACACAAAGCTTTATCAGTAATCTCTCTTGATACCGTGATGGACTGGCAGCCATTTTCTTCAAATTTCGACTTCAAAATGCTTTTTTAGATACACCCTTATTCAATAAAAAACGCAAGGTTTCTTCGCTAGCAAACGCTAGTAAAGTCTCTTTATTATTTATGGCGATATTCGTATAAGGTGTGTATTGAATCAAAAATGCATGACGAAAGAAAAAAAATTGATAGAATGACACTAGAACCACCGCTATAAATGTCAGTTTAATGGGTTAGACTCACACTGAGTTCTTTTTATTTCACAGAAGAAGGCCAAGACAATCAGAAATGATAGAAACGAATATCCTCCTCGGATTTCATAAAATTCAGAGGAAATTCTCTCAAAGAGGGCAATACTAGCTTATATCATTGGCCATACAAAAGAGAAGAGCTGTAGTATTCTGCGAAACAGTTATTTGTAAAAATCTATGGAAGAAATGGTGTTCGAATTGTCTTCTAAACGATAATCAAGAACGATTAGAATCTAAAAATATACCAGTACTTCGCGAGTCTTACGTTTAATCGGAACTTAAATATATTTAGAACACATCGCTGCATTAAATATACGCGCAATGTCTGACGAAATTGACAAAGCTCGCTTCCGAAAGGGGCTGACACATAAATCTGTTATCATCGATAGTTCTCAGGCAAGAAGATCTAAAAACCGCTCGCTCAGTCCTTTCTATGCTACTAAATCTTCCATGAGTACTTTCATCATCAATTCTAATTCGTGCTAAGACTATTGTACCAAATTTTAGTTCTTCCCTCTAATCAAGATGCAGATGATCCCAACTTTGACGATGACATCGACCTGAGACGTAATTCTAGAGATAATGTCTCTCTCTAAACAAAATATACAGGCTCTGGAACTGTAGTTTTCGAGTCAAAAGCATTAAGCCAGTCAGTGTTGTACACCGATGAGGGTCGTGCTTCTATCTGTTTTCCAGACACTCCTTCAAGTACAGAGACCCGTTTATAACGACAGTATTGATCTATTTTACAGAGGATGAAGTAAAAAAAGACGTTCGAAGCTTAACGCAGGAGGACTGGGCTCATGACTTTTTTTGTTTCAACTGCAAAAGGCGATTTGATAAACTTCGAGGGACTTTTCGGCATCATTGGTATCAAATATCTTCAATTGCACAATATTAACCTGATATAACATGATAATAGTCGTATTTGTGGTAGATCGGTCTGCAAAGAGTGCTCAACCAAAAAAATTGCTGACCAAAGAGCTTGCGACGTCTGTTATCATGAGTCAGAGGACCAGGAGGTAGCAAATGCTTTTTCGTTACTTGACTAATTCTGATCGTTTGCGGTAAAAGGCAGCAGCAATAAGGAGAGAGTTTATGGCTTATGTAGACAGAATATTGAAAGAGAAACAAGAAGAAATATTAAGTTGGGAGGATAAGATACAAGAGAAAGAGGCAGAAGTCTTGAGATTTGCTCAACAGGTATGTTTTCTGAAATTTTGAAGGGAAATTGAGGTTTGCATAGACTAAAACTACCCTTGAGACGTTAGAAAAGAATTGTCAAACCTATGCGACTGAATATAATAAAGCCAAGTTTGTGCTGGTTCAGCAAAGCGAGACAAACGATTATTTAAAAAAAGCTGTCAATAATTCCGAAGGACGGTCAAACGATTTGGAGAAGGAACTCGCAAGTATTGAAACAAAAATTAAACAAGAGTATGCATTCAATTCTCATCCTTTAGCTTCATTTCCTTCATATATAGAAAACTGGATATAGCGAACTGCAATCATGCTTACCTCTCGAAGTTAGAAGAGCAGAGTCAGAAACACTATGTGCTTGAGAGGCTTGAAGATATCGCTGAGGTACTGACTGCTATCTCGGATCGTGGCTCATTTTTTTTTTAGCAACGTAATATGAGTGATAGAAAAAATCCAAGGACTCGTTCAGCGATTTCAACGACCCCAGATAGAAACGACAGTTTTGCGGATTCTGTGATACTAGCAGATAGAGACAGAGCTTCCTTTCTCCTTGGAGATAGAGGCCGGGCTTCGACAAAAACGTCTTATATTCATCGCCAGCCTTCTTTTATATTAGAGTCGAAAGGGCCTGAAGACTCTTTTATTGGAGATGAAGATAAAAAAAAACGCGGTTTTGGATGTGGCGTCGGTTTCTTTAATTGTACAGGCTAATTTTTTTAAATGATTAGGTTTTTCATTTTTCTTAAATTTGTTGTTAAGAAAAAAATGTTGTCTGTGTTTTTTTCGCAATCAAACATTTAATGGATTCATGTGGGTTTTAGAATCCTATGGCAGTAAAGTAATTTAAACAATTTAAGTCATCATTTTCTCCTAATTAACTTCTCTCTGATAAAAAATTGTGATTGTAAATGACTTTTGGGTATATTAATAAGAGGGTCTCTTCTAGGCTTACCGATATAGAGCAATCGAAGGTCCATTATCATTCAGTGAGAGCGCCAATTCTTCAACAATTTCTTTTCTGATCCTGTACATTTATAGCAAAACTATTTTAATTGTTTCAGTATCGTAGATCAAATTAAATTCTTATTTGAATATCAGAGAAATTTGATCAAAACAATGAGACTCACCTGTCTATTCCTTGTTCTTTTCGTCATCGTCTGTAACGCTTCAGACAGAGTAACGAGTGTGCTTACATTTCGCATTAATTAATTGCTTTATTTTCAAGGGACTACTTGACGTGGACTCTCCAGGAGCCTTTCATGATATGTTTCCACCATCCCAGCCAAAATCTTCTGACAAGACTTTTCCATTAAATTTATTTGAACCAGTAACCGTATATCCTGAAGAAAAACTGCTGCTGAACGAGACAGAGCGTAATGCTTATTTCTTTGAGTCCATGAGGCATTAATCATTCATCGAAAGTTCTAACGTTTACATCGTATGCTGAAGCGATAGCCCGGTCCTTGAGAGGCGGTTGGAAATCTGGAAACGACAAACGTGTTGAACTGTTTTCCAACATTAATGGCACGGTGAGAGCTATTTTCCTATACAGAGGGATTCCGTTACAAAGAGATATCGAGCTCAGACTTTATGATGGGAGATACCAGCAAACAGGCTTCCTTCGCCTAGAAATCTTCAATTTCACCTTTAATACATCATTATCGTATGGAAAAAGCGCGAAATGAGACGCCTTATAGATTTTGTTAGACTTCAGACTTACTCTAATGCCGTCGAGGTTGCTTATTTGAAGAATTTCAGAGAACAGTCAAAGAGAAGTATGATAATATGATCACATCAGCATGAATTGAATTGGAATAGCTTGCAATGTATCCGTGGCATTTGACTTTTCTCGATTGTTAAAACCAAACGACACGCTCCTCACCAACAATACAATAGGAGTTAGAATAAGCTCCTCTAATTGTACTTTGCCAGACAGGTTGTCAGTTAAACCAAGCAGCGTAACTAACATGGGATAATTCTTCCAATTAACTAAACTGCAATAGGAGGAATTCCGTCAACTTTTGATATTTTGCGCTGTTTTGCTTGTTGCAGCATTGGTGAGCTTTTTCCTCTACTTCAGAGTTGGTCTCAAGGTGTTCAATTACGCAGACGCTGTTAAAGTAAATAGAATTCACTGTTGCTTTCATGCATTACTCACTGATGTTAGATATCACCGCTACCATTTTTGGTATTCGCAGCGTGGGACGCGTTCACTGTTATTACTCTTCTCCAGCTCAGTTTCTTTCCTTACAAGGTATAAGCAGCTCGCTTTTTAACAATTCGCTAAAATTCAACAGATTTATTTCTGGTATTTTGTCCCTTTCATCGGACTCTTCGTGATGAAGTGCTTTTTCCTTGATACGCGCGTGTTGGTTGAACTATGGAAATGCACCCCACGCTACCGCGTACATGGCAATACCATTTCCCGTTTTGTTAATTCTGGAATAGGATCGTGATATATACAGCTCGGTTGATCGCCTTTTCGGTTTTGTGATGCTTGGTAATCATAGAATTCTGTTTCTCCTTATAATATTTCCTAGGCGTATATTGGATTCTGCTTACAGCCCTTATCTACCTCTTTTCGCTCAACACCTTCCTTCTTCCTCTCTTTACTTTGGCGTTGGTTCCTCAAATCTATCATAATATTAAACGTGAAGAGCGTCCTGAAAAATTCCAGTTCGTTCTGGTCTTTCTCTCCATCGTAAACATCATTCCTATGGTAATTCGCTGTTACAAAGAGCAGTTCATTACTAGCTAATTTTTTTAGATGTATTTCACGCTGAATGCGCATAATTTCCTCGATATTGGATCAAGTATCGTATTTTCAATCGCAGCGCCACTTTTCCAGATTATTCCGGTGAGATAGTCATTCATTCACAGCTCATGAAAAGTAATAGGCTCTGATAATCCATTTCCAGATTAAGTTGGGAGCGTCGTTCTTCATACCATCTGAAACTCGGTGGCTGAAACAGCTCTATACACAGAACGTAAACACAAAGGAAAGAGCTCCTATTGAAGAGTTTGAAATCCCTTCGACTTCAGGAGACCCATAAATAAATGGATAGTTCAGACAACGCATCTGAATGAATGCAAAACCTTAAAATAAAGCATTTTTTCATTCATGACATACATGTTACGTCGTTCTATATCGTTTTTGTCTCTATACCGCATTTTAAACTGCGTGCTTTATCGAGAGATAAACGCTGAATGAGATTAATTCTCCTATGCTCTGGGAATCGAATTATAAATGCATTTCTGTAAATTCAGCTAATTCCTAACCGGAAATGAAAGAGAAATATTGTATCATGAAGAAATTTTTTTGAAATAAATTTTGTCACATCACATCAAACGTGTTGTTTGTTAAACAGATATATATATCGGGAAAAAATTTTATGAGGTGTCTCATTCAAAATTTTTCATAATATTGTCGACAGAAAATTGTTAACATATATTCTTAGCTTCAACTTATTAGCTCAAATAAGGCCTTCCAGTGCCTTAATGAGTGTATTTCTGAAGATTTAATTTAAGCAGTCTTTCCAAGAGAGGTTTTGATATTGGCTTTACCACAATATCATCCATTCCGGCTCTCAAGCAGTCTTCCCTATCGCCTTCGGTTATCGCTCCAGTACACGCAATTATCGGGATTTTTGGGATTTTTTCTTCCTCCATGGCTTTACGAATGATTTTAGTTGCTTCCTTTCCATCCATTTCAGGCATATAGCAGTCCATAAGAATCACATCTATTGTATTTTTCCCTCCAAGAAGAATATCAACAGCCTCTTTTCCACTTGTCGCTTTGATCACCTTGTATTCCTCACCTAAAATGCTATCTAGCACGTAAAGATTGTATGCGTTGTCATCCACAGCAAGGACTGTGCGCTGTTGTATGGTTTGGGTTGGCACGAAGGATTTTTGCTTTACTAAATAAGGAGAACCCTCTCTTATCCAACCAGCTCGAGGGGTCACCTCATGTTCCATAGGGATCGTCGTTAGATTCCTTTCAAAGGGGATCAGCTCAGCCGTTGAGTTGAAACTTTCGTTTTCTAACTCTAGTTTCAACGGTATTGAAAAAGAGAATACAGTGCCTTCATCCACTACGCTTTGAACCTCAAAGTGATTGTTGCTGTACGTATTCATGATTTCCAGCAAGTCCTGACAGTTTTTTAACCCAAGTCCGATTCCGGCCCTATAATAACATCATAAAATTATCAATCAAAAGAAAAGGAAATTCAGATTACTGGTTGAGCAAGGGATCGTCTTGTTCAAGCTTCCCGAACATTTTAAATAGCTTCCCGAGCTCAAAGCTCTTTATACCAATGCCTGTATCCTGGACGGATAGCCGTAAGAAAGGGATTGACTCATGGTAGTGCTTTTCTACAGCGACCTTGATCCACCCTTTCTTTGCAAATTTAATCGCATTGGTCAACAAATTCATCAGGATTTGTTTCAGTCTATTAGCGTCTGCATACACTTGCCGAGGGACATCCTCAGCAATCTCTGATAGCAACTTCAACCCCTTCGTTTCAGCCTGAAGACGCACTAGATTCAAACTCTCGTTTATTACATCTTCAATTTGATTCCAGCTCTCAATTAGCTTGAGTTTATGGTTCTGAATCAAGGTGAAATCAAGAATGTCATTAATCATAACTGCAAGGAAATTCCCGCTGTCCAGTGCGATTTTCAGCTTCTTTGAGATCTCTTGCGAGCAAGTTCGATCCGAAAGAGATGCTTGGACCATGCCAAGTACCCCATTTAACGGCGAGCGGAGGTCATGAGAGACCGCTGCGAGTAAATTATCCTTTGATATGTTCAGTTCTTGGAGTTTTGTGTTCAATTTTTGAACGGAAATATCTTGGAATACCATCAAATACTGCTGCTCTCCTTTCCAACAGATCATCGATAGCTGTATCTGGACATCTCGCTTCTGATCGCCCTGAGTGCATACGGCTTCAGGAATTTTAATCCTGGAGCAATGGTCAACATTTCCCTCTTGAAGGAAATGAAAAAGGGTTGGCTGAGAGCTATTGACCTGAGAGAGGCGGACAACTTCAGTGGAAGATGAAATATCTGTCAGGCTCCCGTTCACGCAGCTATCCTTCTTTTCGATTGAAGGACTGGAAATAACGATATTTTGCAACAAATTGAGAATTAGTTGCTTCTGTTGGTCGTTTTCTTGAGTTTTGGGGATGGCAGGAAACTTGAAAATCGACCGAAATCGCTTATTGTAAAAGGTTGGAAGCAAGTCCTTATTGAGGATTAATATAGGGACATCGAGGTTTTTCTTCACGAGGAACTTCCAGTTCTTATTATTTGCCTTCTCCTCTAAAACGTTAGAGATGAGATATCTTAAGGTGCGCTCGTCTAGGTAGAAGAGCAGCCATGTCAGAAATAGAACAATACTAAGTGAAACTAGGACCCAGCTCCTTGTTACTAGAGCGAGACGTATGGCCATGTGTATGAAATTTATGAGAATCATCAAGCAATGTGTTCGCCAGCCCCCGATGTATCTGACTAATCTGAAATAGTACAGAGAGAAGCAGTAACCGAGAAAAAATGCATATGAGAGAATTGATGCAGTGGGAATATCATCGTGGAAAAATCTAGTGAAATCATTCTCAAATATGATGCTTGGAAAGGCTATGCCAGCTAGTCTGAGAGGCACACGGATGAGATAGGCCCGCTTGGGATATTTTTTCCAAATAAAGAACAGAATTAATATGAAAACTGAATTTGCATAGCTTTTGAGCAGAGATCGTAGCCTAAAATTGAAGTCAGAAGTGTCATTACTGATGGCCACTATGAACTGAATGGTTTTGAAGATTGAATAGATGATGTTGACGATCATCAGAAACTATATTGGCGTAAATATGTAGTTTTTGAAGATAATGAATTGTTTACCCTGAAGAGAGAGGAGATAGATGAGAGTGAGACATTCTTGTTGTAAAGGTCCTTCGAGTTGCCTTTAAAAAGTTTGAGTGTTAAGTTCCATCTGAGTTTTCCCATGGTAAATGCTCCTCAAACTGAGAATTTAATTATTTATTCGGATTAATCAAGTGAAAAGTACTCTTTTCTATTACTCTGTCATCTTAAATATATTGAAATTCTATAATTAAACTAACTGTTTTGGGTATTTACTATAACACTCCACATTCGATTCTTCTTCGATTTGCAAGGAAAAATACCAACAAACCTTTTCCAAACAGTTCTGCGACAACTAAAGATAGAAGCAGAAAAAAAGAATTACATTTTGGAAAGAGGCAACCAATGACTGTCCTCTCTATGGAATTTTCAGGGCTGGATAACAGCAACCTGTTCGCACGAGAGAAATTTGAGAAACTTGAGAATGACTTTCAAGAATTAGCTTTTGAAATACTTAAACCTGCTTTAAGCAGTCTAGGCCGTTTATTTTCGATGGTGGAAACATTTTTTATTTAAATACCCAATAATTAAATCGTTCGTTGTTATAAGATGGCTGAGAGTTTAAATAGGCGTGCTTAAAATTTTCCTCCGACAAGCATGAGCATATTTGTTGGCTTTGTTTTACAAGAGCTTGAAACATTGTTTGATTGACCCAACAAAAACGAGCAAAATTGTCCATTTCGGCTAACATATCTACATGGGCTTCATCCTCCGGAGGATATTTTCATACTCCCGCTCGAAGAAATCCTCATATAATCCTATGAAGTCACAATAATTCGGTTCAAACAAGAATTTGCAATAATAACTCAGCTGATATGATAGTCCATCAGCAGTTACTATGAGAGCCATGTGATTGTAGATCACCATTACTACGGTTATAGGCAAGTTGGCAAGCAAAAAGAACCACAAATTTTTTTAATGAGAACACAGAAAGAAATGGCATTTTTTTATTTTTCAAAGAAAATCATTACTGGTAGTTTGACTAGCGATCATTTTCAACAATATCAACAACTAACAACTATAAACATCTAAAATACAGTCGGCAATGGCTCTATTTTGCTAATCATTCAAAACGAATTTTAAAATAATACTTAAGATAAAAATATTTAATTGATGCTAACCATTGATTCTGATAAATAAGCTTTTTGAGTCATCCCTAATTGAGAAATAGAGAGCTTGAGGTTGGGTTGATAATGATCACGTTTGCTCTCTGGAGACAAGCTTTTTCCTCTTCTATGGTCAGTCTTCGTCGAATCCCTCGGCTTACTACCGTTCTATTCAACATGAAAAGAATGAGGCTCAAGTAATTGAAATCAGATCAGAGCTACATTCGTTATCCATGTATGAGCGATAACTTGAAAAGGAGTATATCTAATCTTTGGGTCTTTCTGAAGTAAGTGCTTTATCAAATCTTTCGCTTCTTTAGAGACTCGCTCCCATTGCTTTCCACTCATCTCGTACTTGGCGTTGGTAATCTTCATTATCAGATCAGTTTTACTGAATGAGAGAAAAAATTTCTCAGGGTCATCAACTTGTGCAAGTGATTACTATTCTGCTTGAAATGGCTGTTCGCCGCATAGCATTGTATATAAGATAACCCCCGCACTCCATGAGTCTACTAATTCGCTAGAAAGAAGTATAAACCAGTGGCTAAGTAGGATGAAATTACTTATATTCAACATCTTGGAACACTTCTGGCGCAATGTAGGATACAGTGCCAGTGTAAGTCCACATTTTAAAATTCCCTTTAAGCAGCGCGGAGTAATCTTTGCTGTTGATCTCGTTGAATTTAGAGACATTGAAATCGATTATTTTGACCAAATTCGCATCTAACCACCCACTTTAATAAGCTATTTCCGTAATTGATTACCATCTGTCACGATGATATTTTCAGGTTTGAGGTCTCTGTGACACACGCCCTTGCGATGCAAGTACTGGAGTCCAAAAACAATTTGTTTGAAAATCTTCGCAGCTTTTCTTTCTAATTTCTCATTAGATTTCTCCTTTAAAGCTCAAAGCATTACCTTCAAACGGAGCCTCTCTCTCAATCATTTGTTGAAGCTCCTGGCCCGGAGCAAGTTCCATGATCGTATAGATCTTCCCTTTTGTACAATCTACGTACATTTCGTATACTTTCACTATATTCTTGTGGGAAAGGGCTTTCCTCTTACAAAATTCGTTAAAATGCTACTTGCAACTTAATAAGAGAGAATCTTTTATAGCTAGTACCATTAATATGCTCTCCTCATCAGACTTAGAGTTGGTAATTTTAACGGCATACTCTTGCCCATTATGCAGACTCCTACAACGTTTTACTACTGAGGAAGACCCTTGACCGAGTGTTTCTAACTCCTCATAGAGCTGATGGAAGTTATCGTTGATGAAATAGAGAGAGGAAGCGTTTTTTCTTTCAATTTCCTTTTTGAAATACTCAGAGAACTCTGCTTGGAAAAAAGCGTCTATTTAATGAATTAGCTTGAGTCTTCAAAAAGATATTTGAGATCACTTTTCGAGATCTTTCTCTTTGCACCAAATGACAACACTTCGATTGCATTCAAAGTCGCTGGATCTTCTTCGGCTTCGAATTCAGGCAAAATCTTTATTTTCAATTCTGGGTATAATATGCGTGTAACTAATGCAAATAGTGAGCAACTACCGGATTTGCTTGGGTGTTGTTTCCTTTCCAATACAAATTTTGGATTCTGGTCTTCATGCCCAACCGAAAACAAATTCACTAAAGCAATCAGAAAATTATTTGAAAATGAAACGGTCTGTATATACTTTTTAAGTTGCTCCTCACAGACTGAAGAAAATCTTTTCGGGAGGAGGTTAGTTGAACGCTGAGCCTTGGGAAATGATTCAATTTCGATTCTGTTGAATCCTTCACTTTGGGTCTGGTCTGTGTTAACGCTTTGTTGCAAACGCTAAAAGTTTACTCTTGAGTGATGAAATCAAGACTTCTGACCTTGCGATCATCGTCTTCTATTGTTTCAATTGGTGAGGCATCCATTTGCTTGGCGTGGAAAGGAGTAGTAGAAGAAATTTTTTCAAAAAAAAGAATATTTATAAGTTTGTTTCACTTTTATTACGCTTAAAATATCACAAGATAGATCGTTAATATGATAACGCGTTAGTTGCAAATTGCTAAGGCTGTTTTATTTTATTTGGACCCTATTGATTATCGAAAGAGCTAAAAATACTCGGTTTCAAAATTACAAATTATGTATTATAAGAGCAGCATATCTAATTATAGGTATGAATAGTTGTTTTCCATTAAGTAGCATCAGGAGGAAATCTAATGAGATGCGACTAGATTTGCTGTTGTTGAGGAGAATAAAGATGATCTTATAAATAGGAACGATCAATGTGTAATAGTCAACTATTAATAGTTTTGTTGATGATCTCTCTCTTTAGTCATTCTAAAAGCAAATGGTGATTAGAGCTTAGTGAATAGGACCCTTTTCGTTTATTTGATGTTGTTTTATGAATGCAAAGTTCCAAAAATTATGTACATGTGCGAACAAAATCACTCTTCAATTTTAGAATTCTCGATTTAATGAATTATACATCGAAAATAGATAGACCAAAAGAAATGTATAATTCCATTACTTAGAACACAAATTAGGCTCCAACAATTGTTTGCACCTAAAATAGTGATTTAATTTGACATTATGGTCTCATGTCTTCCAGTCTCCATGGAAAATCAGAGCACTAATCTAATAATGACAGGACTCAACAGGCCTATTTTCTAACAATTCGCAAGGAAACAGCTCATAAGATAAAGATTTCAAGGATGCTTTTGAAAATAAATGGTTATTCACACATCGCACATTTGAATTGAATTCATAAGAGACTAGAATTTTGTTTGTCATGCTTCTTCAAGCATTTTAACGAAATTACAATTTGTATTTCTTGTTACGCAAATATATATACATATACATATAATCTTGTGACAACAATTTCTTATCTATAAAACCACTATTCTTTTCCGTTTCAAGGTTGAGAATTCGTTTTAAATAATTATAAAGTTCAGACAATCAACAACACCATTATATAGTGCTATTTACATACAAGAACAGTTCTTCGCATATAAAACGTATGTATGTCAAAGTAAATCAAGAGTGCACAAAAATCAAATAAAACACTCTGCAGTATGTTTAAAAGGTCCATATCGGTTGATTAACCTTGAGTTTAAAAGCCAGTTCATGTCTTCTTACATTACTGACTTTTTATATGAAACATCTCTTGATTGCTGAGACATTTCCGCACGCTCGTGCTTCTGATTTAAGGAAAACTTATCTACGTTATGGGATTCGTAGCTGCTAGGTTCTCCTTCCGCAAAGCCTTCAGCCATTCTGAAAGCGTCAACGATTTTGACAACAAAGCTGTCCTTTTTGTCGGTGAAATCACCGTTCATATGACTTTCGTTTTGTCCCATTGCTCTTCTGTATGTTTAACAAAGCGTATTAATGATTAATTTGATTATAACACTGCGCAAGTCGCCAAGTATTTATAGAGCTCAGGCAGTGCTTCTAGAATGCACAAGAAGGGTTACTGACCCATTTTTATTCGAATAGCCTCAAAATAGTTAATAATAATATTTTCATTCAAGCAGTAGGTAGCTTTACTGACTATCTTTCGTTGCATTAAAAAAATTGGATTTCGCGTAATACCTTGGAATATACTGCAACAAAAATATATTCAGGCGAAGAATGCCTGTTAGCCCAAAAATAGTGTTCGCTAAAGAAGCTTCGAAGGTATTTTTAGAATTTGCTAGGCTTTCTAGAGTCACATGTCACTCACAAGTTTTTGGCGCTAAGAGCTAGGACGCAGAATGTTGTAGATGATTCGAGAGAATTCTATTGAAGTATGGAAGCCATATTCAAACTCAAGACCTTCTCATCTGCTTAGTAGAGAGAAATTGCTTCGATAGAAGATCACAAGGAAAAAAATAATTTAAATTTACTCATTTTAAGACTAGCACGCAGGTTTCTAACGACAGTTTGGAATTGGATGTGAAATGGTTTCTCTTAGCAAGTAGGAATACCAATGTGAGGAGGAATCCCCTTGGAAGCCTTCGATTTGTGTGCAACAAATGACAGTATATTCAGCTGCTTCAAAGATAACATAAATTTAATCTTTAGATGTTCTCCGTCTATTTTAATACAAGAGAAAATTTACATGAGGAGAAATTTAAAATGCCAACTTAAGAAGTCTCCACATTCACTACAGGTCAGGCAATCGAATGTTTACGCTTGATATCACTTTGGGCTATCATGACCTAGCTTCCTAATTAACATTTTCCTCAACAAATAACGTAACAAAGTCTGTGGTTATTAAATCGCTCTATCTAATCTTTGATCTGTTGCCTAAGTCGTGTTGTCCATAGCAAATGTTGTTAATTCTAGATAGTATACACTAATCCCGAAGAAAGACAACCGTGTGCAACTCTTCCCAAGGCGTTTTAATAAGATCCTTTGTATTGCAGCTGAAAAGCTGATTTTTATTTTAAACTTCATAATCTTCTAACACAGCATTCTTATGTAAATAATTGAGCCAAGCTTTATTTTATGCACTTTGAGGCCACAATGGCTTTACGATGGGTCCTTATTGAGTGGAAGACACTCCGTGAGAGAACTACAGTTCAATTTTTTGGGAGGTAGAAAGAGTGATGTAAAGTCCGTCATAATTCAGAATAGAATTTTCTTAATCAGCCTGGTCTTAAAATCGAGAATAGACTCTATCAACGACTGTCTTCTTACCATAAAATTCCTACTAGTTCTTGAATTCCCAAAGAAAAATATTTTAAGATTGCGAAATATTTTTCGGCAATCGTTAATCTGGGAGCTAACTTACATTTTTGAACAAATCTGGACATTTCTACTGAGCCCAACGGACAACAATATGTAACATGTCAACTTAGCAAGGCAACATTTAACAAACTAAAAATGGGGTCCCCAGCAAAGGTTTCTTACTGTATTGAGTGATCGGGGCCTTCCGACCGAATTTTTTCTGCGTTATGGATGCAGAGGCTTAAAGTAGGAAGAAAATAATTGGAAAATGGAGGGAATCTATGATTTTCGGGTTTTTTTCAATGGGTAGTTTTCGAATTAAAGGATTAATATTTTTGAATTTTTGGACATTGCAACTGATTTTAGAATAATTGAGACTGTTTCAGAAAGTCATCAATCGAATGTTTCTAGTGTCGTTATGAAATGTGAAAATTTTTTTGCCGGCCTTTGTCACTGTCTTTGTCTACGCAAATGACAGGGATCTACCTTGACATTGCACTCCGTAGCAAGCTGAAATGCAGTGGTCTGTCTGCATCGTGTAGAAAAATAATAGTACTTTAAAATGTTATTGCTGCTTAAAATGTCTGACTCTACACCCACTTTGGCTCTGATCTCTATTCAATTGCTCAGTAATAGAAATCACTGAATTTCATCTCCTACAGAATAAGGCGGTGCTCAATTGATCGCGCATGTTAAATGTGAATTCATCACGAAATGTGGACGTTGCAAAGTCCAATCCGTTCCCATTTTTGAGAATATGGGGAAAAAATGTTTGAATTCTGACTTTCTGCAATGAAGATTTAAGAGTTTTGCGGGAGACTGATGAGCTTGTATTAATAACGCTTAAAGTTGTTTGATATCTGTTGAAGTGGATGTTAATCAAGCAAAAATTCATTTCTAGTATGGGATCCAATATTATGGAGGCAAGAAAATGCTGATAGCGATCGACCAAAATACCCAGAAGGCAAGCATCCGGAATTTGGTTTCTCACACGTCATTAGTAGTCAATGACGAATCAACTGAATTTGCATCGCATTTAAAAAAAAAAATAAAATCAGTAAACTGATTGAAAATGCTGAGCAAAGTAACTGAATCAAACAATCATGTATTGTAGAGTGATGGACGTCAAGCTGCGTTGGATTTCTCTCAAACCTTGTATACTTGTGCAACTGATGTTTGTAGTTAAAAATGGCATTTGATTATGGATCTATGCGAAAAAGTCGTTCTAAGGGAATTATGTAGTTAATCTGATAATGAATTGGCGAGATAACCTTTCACCAAGTACAAAAAAATTGAATTGCCACTGCTGCTTCAAATAACTAACAGCATTTTCCAACAATGAAGAACATGAAATGACTATAACTAATTGTTAGTACTCGATGCTCTCCTACACTTAAGATTTCTGTGTTCTAATCATGTGTTGCCACATTTAATTCGTAGAGGTTAGCTCTTTGTACTTTCAATCATTTATCAATTCTCCCACTCTTTTAAACGCGCTTATCATAAGAGTAATTTTGCAGTTATTAAATAACCTCCTTTAAAATGGTACAACAATCAACAATTCTTCGTTTCAATTAAATATCAGCGGATCTATGGTTATGAATTTAGTCACAAATCATATTGTTTTAAACATTATCTACTCTTTTGTTCTCATGTTAAAGTCACTAAAGCCATGACATTAATTGATAATCGCAAACACTGATACCTAAGAAAATCCCAATTTTATTTAATAAATTGTTAGCAATCTCTGAATTATGGCAACTTATTTATTCCAAATTTCAATAAATGTTTTCAGTAGCTTAATGAATGATGTGGCCTTCGAAAGAAAAAAATAATTGTTGCTTAGTGCTTTAACCGGAATGTTATCTCATATTCATAGTAATGAAATCTAAAGAGTCGTAGTCAATAAAACGAATTATATATACTATAATTATATAATAGTCCATAATGAAAGCATGGCTATGACCATTATTTAAAGAATTCAATCACCAATTCTCTTTTCACTAGTATCACGCGTTTGTAACACTGAACTCCTGTAACTGAACCAACACTATTAGGTCCGAGCATTTTAATCCTTTCAAAGTCACCTTCAAGCTCTCGGAGGTCAACATAGTCATTATTTCTCACAGCGATGAGTACCTTATGCTCTTCGTCAACGAAAATATGCTGAATATACTGGAACTTGTTCGTAATTAACTTGACCATCTCCAACTCGACGCCCTTATTCAGCTTATAAATTTCAATATCATCGTCTCTGCTTGCGATTAGAACCTGCCGTTCCTTGCAAAATGACAACCGGCTTTCCTCTTTACCCCAAATACTCCACTTCTTTTTGGCGATAGGTATCTCAGACAGCTGTTTAAGCGTACGAGCAGAAATCACATAGAGTTTCAAGGCTGAGCTGAGGAAAATCAAGTTCAGTTCAAACACAACAGCGAAACACATGATGTCTCTAGGTATTGGCCTTGTCTTGACTAGGCGCAAGGTTCGTAGATGATGCATGACGAGGTAATAGCCTGTTATCATATAAATAAAGTGATCCGAGAACTGGATTTTTTTGAAGTAGTTTCGCGGATATTTGAACTCATCAGTCCGTTCTTCGGGATTTAAGAGTGTATGGATTATCCCAGCCCGACGAAGCGTGTTCTGTTGTGGTTTGTAAGCTATCAATTCAGCTGAGTTTAACCCGTATTCGTCGGTAGACCGAGCAACTACGAGCTTAAGGCTCGAGTTGTACTCGAGGCATAAGTTCGGTAGTTTCATCGGTTTTAGAAGGACTTGCGATAATTTTTTCAAGGTTGGAAGGCTGAGGAGAGCGACACCAGATTTTGTGACGAAAGTAGCTAGTAGTTCGTGATTGGTAGATGCGAGTGTGTTCTGTCCAAGGACGATGAAGTTGCTTGAAGGGATGATTTCGGTGGGCAGAGCTACTTGGAAGAGTTTTCTGATTTCATAAAGCGTTTCAGACTTGAAATCAGTAGGTAAATCTGTGAAATCAAGTGTAGTAGAAGGAAGTGATTTTAGTTTTTTATTTGTTTCGAGCTCAACAAAAGGGTCGGTTCCGCTTCGATGGCTTCTCGTGATTCTCCTGGTGACGGTTTCCATGTTGACGTTCAATAGATGTAGAGAAAATTTTTTCGAATGAGTGTTGTTCGAAAAATTTATTTTTTATTTGGATTGCTGCAATCATTATCGTCAAGAACGAATCTTTGACATTCAGAATATCTTCTTAGAGGAAATACGTTTGAAAGCACAAACATTTTCCAAGAGACTGCAGGAGAAGATGGGTTAATCTTAATTCACATTCGGAATTTACTGTTAATGGAGAATTTTTCGAGCCGATCCAGTTATTTCAAAATCTGCAACTGTATGGTAGGTAGGATATTATTTCTCGAAATATTTAAGAGCACTACTCTTAGCAGGATGCTGACTATTTAAGCTTAATATATTACATGTTTGGAGCACGGATTTGCTCAAATGATTAAAAGATTTGTAGTTTGTTTTTTTGTGACGGCTATCTTCATCTTAGTTCTCCGATAACCAGAATAAAGTTACTTGTAATGTCGAATGTTATAACAGAGCTGAAAAGGAGTTCGATGTTTGAAAAAACCATAACATACAGATTTTTCTAAAAGACATTTGAAAATGATCAAGTAAGCTTTAGAAGATCCTGAATATGCCACCCTCTCTCGCATTTTAAGTCGAATAAATGCTCATAGATTGAAAGACGGAATCCGGTTAATTCTTAAGAGGGTGGGTCCAAAGAGAGTTAATCGTCTTCATTACAATTTGTGAAACCCAGCTGGCTTTGTTAAATTTCATTTCTATGATTTGAATTTTATGTTTCAATCAGTATAGAATTTCCAAGAACTTTCTATTACCACTGACCTGTATTATTGGATTCCGAATATATAGAAGAAGTCTCAACTCTCAAGCAATGCTTTAGTGTTGCTTGTCACAATGTGATCACTCAATATCCGTCAAATTACAATAAACAAAGAAACTTGGCTGAATTAATATGCATGTAAACTAATGAAAAGGATCAAATCACTCATTCATTTTCGAATTAAAAGCATAATTTACACTTAAAGGGATATTTCGCTAACATTAGGGCTCTTTTGTGCTTGATTATAACGTCACTGAACGGCGGACGATTGGATGGTGAGTGTCTTGTCCTTCATGCTCTTTCGTCGCTCCAGCAATGGCATCTTGATTCAGAAACCCACGATTTAAATAATTGAATTCTACACTGGCTCCTCTCCTTCTAGTTGGAGAATTTATCTCTTCCCATTCTTCAATTTGTTTCAGAGCTTCTTCAATTTGATGCTTTCTTTGTGACGTGTCTGGATGAGCTCTCTTATTTATTTCGCCATTTAATTGAATTTGGTTCTCTTTAGACCTAGCCCCACCGCCTCCGGATGAGGTTAAAGAGGTGCAAACTTCTACAAAGTTTCCCATAGACTGTTAACTCTCTGATTATATATTTTATTATAAAGCGACTAATTGGATTTCTTTAAATTTTCGAAATTTTTGAATCATACTATTGATAACAACAGTTATCCAGGCAGTCGATAGGGAGAAGAGTTTCTAAGAAAAGATAGAAATCTCGAGTATTCTGATGCTCTTTGAATACCTTCCATAGAATATAGAGGAACTAATATGCATAAATTATGTTTCTAGCTAAACGACTAAAAAAAATATCAAGTAAATAAAAATAGTTATCTCACTATATGAATTGTAATGTTAATGTCTCTCGCCGAAGCTCACAATTATAACGAATGGCGGACATGGGTTGCTCCATTTCTGAACTTCTTCTGAACTGGAGCGATAATCAGCTCTGGAGACAGGACCCCACGGATGAGATAATCGAACTTTTCGGTTGTTTTCCTGCGACTATTTTTCTGCTTTTCTCGAACTTCTATCGCATTTCCTTCAGCCTGATTCATTTGCGGTGCATGAGAGTAATGCCTCACATTCTCAATACAAACTATTGGTGCAGGTCTACTCTTTGAGTAATCTTTGCTGAGTACTCCCGAGGCTGGACCAGTGCATGCTGCACAGAAATTTCCCATCGATTATTTTTATATATATAATTTTTTTTTGCTTGCTTTTTATTCTCTCTCTCTCGTTTTTTCTTTCTTTTAATAAATTGAACCTTTTTTTCATATATTCGAATTTAAGAAAATTCCTCTATTACGGTTTTAGCGTAATTTTACTGACAAACCTTAACATTTTGCCTTTTGTGATATCTACCTTGGACTAACCCGAGATGTAACCTAGAGCATACACTAGAACACATGCTATTACACATGCTTTCTTGCTTATTTCCTTTTTTAGATAGTAAAATATATTTCTAGCAGGCAATCTCATTTTTGCAAAACAAGTGTTTTCGCAAATCACTTAAAGAATGACTTGTAAATCCGAAAAGCTACTCGATAGATGATCTTACTCCTTTCAAAAGAAACGATTTGATCTTATTCGATTTTCAAGCTGTGTTGAGATATCTCATTAAACAGATGTTAATTTTACTGATACACATATATACACATTAATTCGGTCAACGAAGATGTAAATATTAAAGCCACAATGACACAGAAAATTTGAAAAAATTTACACAGCTGCTACAGCTACTAAGTCATTTGTGTATGGGAAGTGGGCAATCTTCCTTTCTCTTGCTCCAGCAGTAAGCGCTTCCTGAGATAAAAATCCGCGGTTGAGGTAGTTTTTATCATCACTACCTCTCTTTCCTTTATCCCGGGAATTCATTTCCCATTTTCGAATTTCTTTCAAAGCTTCTTGGAGTTGAGCCTTTCTTAACTCTTCTGTTGTAAAGCGACTCATACTAATGGCGCATTCCGGATTATTTTTTTTGGGACTGATCTCCTGGCTATCCGAGTTTGCTAGAGGAACACAGAGTTGTAAAATGTTTCCCATTAGTTCTTCGGTTTTGTATTTCAAATTTGTTTGGCAAATTATAACGCTCAAATCGGTTTAGGTATTTAAATCTGGCTAGCGAGTCATTGAATCACTGATGCACGAAATTATTCTGCTATCGTTTATACGTGTTCTGGCTAATTCTGATCATAAATGAAATTGTTGAAAAGTGAAATTAGTTGGCTGATCTGCTACCAGGCATGTATAGAACTCTGCTCTTCTTGTCCTTTAGAGCTATTATATTTTGAAATATCGATGGTTTTGATAGTAATATCCAAGATTTTAGATGAAATATAATAGGTTGGATACTATTCACGACAGCTCTGCTTGCGGTCTTTGAGACATTTACAAGTAGTTCAAAGTACCGATAAGGATGAGCTGCTGATGAGTAAAGGAGGGGGTGATTTTTGTCAAAATTTTAATTGTTTAAACCGTTTGCGGTGACTCCCGAATCAACCAAATTTTCGTGATTCTAATGAAATTATACCTTTTTTCGCGTTATGATCTAATTAAGCCATCTTAATACAGTGTAAACAGCAACATATATTGTGTGAGAGTTCTTTATCCTTTCAAAGTCTTCTAAGAGAAGCTGCTATAATCGTTTTTCGAGTAGAAATGATCCTAAAATGACATACATAATTCTCGAAATGGCATTGTAACAGCATTTTTCATTTGCTACAGGATGCAACAACAGAAATGTATTTTTCTCACTTAGAGGAAGGCTGAAACTGCTCAGAAAGGTACTGTAAACCGTAAAAAAAGTGAAATTTTCTCATCAATTGGATTTGTTTTCTTAACGACATAACCCTTAATAGCATTTTGTGTTTCAATATTCTATAATTTATTCCCTGTGACACAACGAACGACAAATTCTATATTCCTACCAGCATGAATTTCTTTTACTCTATCAGTTTTGTCAATTATTTGCTATAATAAATCTTCACTGACTGGTATGCATCGAAGAAGAAATTATTTATTTCGCTTTGCGCCAAAGTTGGACTTCTTGTTGCTTGAAGTATCGGCGGTCCTCTTCATCAACGAGCACCAAGCTCAAGTAGTATTTCACTGAAAATTTGTTGTTGATATTCGTCATGGTTGGGGTCAGGTTGTAAGCACTAAGGTACATTCTGATAGGAATAACCTCGCCTAATGAATTTAGCCATGCATTAGAGTCCCGTTGAGACGACTTAAAAAATCTCACCTTTGGTTGGGCAGCCGTCCATCAACTCATATTTGCCGAGCGTCTCGCTCTCAGTCTGAGCATTGGTGCCTATCCAGCAAAACTATTAGGCCTTTTTGACTTCAAACTCGATAAATCACCTGATCCGATGGTTTCTTTCTTAACAAGGGCAAGTTCCATGTACTTAATTTTGATTCTGATGAGGAGGAAATACACCTTGCCGATGACAACGTCCTTCAGGTGGTACTTATTCTTATTGTATTCGAACTCAATATGAAGGCACTCTTCAATACCGACCTGCAATCAGAGTTGTTAGAGATTCATTGAAACAAAGCATTCATTACTTCCAATTTCAGAGGTGAAACTTCTTCAACGTCAGTCATTGGTTGGCAGACAGCGATATCCACTTCTTTGGTAACCTTTGGGACGTATTGTCTTTGGATGGTGACTCGAATGAAATATCTGACAAAGCGAGTGTTAGAAGGCTTGAGCGAGCACTATAGGTACCTGAGTCTGATGCCGCTTCCCATGTAGTTCTCATAAGACTTCTCGAATTTGTTGAAAGCGAACTTATAAGTCTTATCTTCCTGTAAAACGCCGGTAGGCTCAAGCTCTCTACCCATTGACATAAAATCGCTTGATAACTTAGGGTCAGTCAAGCACTCTGCGGAAGTTTGGTTAACACTAGCCCCAAAAAAAATGATAATTTACCGATGTGTCCAATAAGTTCGACCTTGATGCCTTGGTGCTCAAATTTCTTCAATTTACCAAGGTGCAGCTCGACGACTCCGCTGATATCATCGTCTCCCTACAACCAAGCAGCAGTTAGCAACGGCCTGGGTGAGAGATAATGGTATTTACTGTGTACAGAGGGAGCTTGACGCTCTGGCCATCCTTATCTTTCACAGGGATGTGTCTTCTTTTTTCGACACCATCGATTTTTATTTCAATAATTGGAGTTCCTCCGATACCGAGAAAAGACTACAAGCGCCAGGAACCATTAGCTGCCAATTTGGTGGATTTTTTATCTTACCATTCTGAGAGATTGCTGCGAATTTGACTAAAGAGAATTATAAATTAAAGAAGCTTTTATAAATTGGTTATATCTATCTATCTGAATCTTCAGTATAACTAAGTACGCTATAAATTTGCTTATCAAAGTCATATCGAAAAAAATTACTCTAGCCCCTATTACTTCTTCCGCCTAAAACAGTCAGAGAGAGTTCATCATAGCTTTCTTGCCTCGAAAAACCACTTCTGATGATCCCATTACAAAAAGAGAATTTTCCATGCTCAATATTCCATTGTATTCAAACAATTATGTGGATCAGATACTATTTATAACATCAATTCAAGCAAATATGTTAAAGACATCAGAGTTGCGCATTAGTCGAGGCTAATCGTAACTCTTCCTCCATAAATTACATAGAAAGCACGTTTTTTCCTCGGACCTTTGTCCTGAGTTATTTAAATTATTAAGAGATTACAAAATATCAATTAGCTCCAAATCTCAGAAGCCAAAAACATAAAAATTGGGGATACATTTAAAGGAGATTCTTTCAAATTCCACTCAGATATGTGCTTTACGAAGAGGTTCCAAACCTCTTTGTACCTGCCGCGAGCGCTTGCAAGTCTCGCTTGAAAATCCTTCGGCAGCAGCGTGGAACGACAAACTTTGCAAGTCCCACAGCATTCCAACGCAAATTTCGCTTTTGTGTGGTTATAATGTTTATAGATCCAGGGCTCAGTCACCATAATGGCAAAGTTCTCAAGTTCTGGTATCAGAATATAAATATCTTTCTTCTCATTGAGATGATCGAATATTATCAGATTGAGTATCGCGAAATTTAGCGTGTAAAGCAGTCTTAGATAGAACCCGATAAACGAATTGGCATTGAATTCGTCAACAAATGCGGTCTTTTTGAGCAGAAGCTCATAATTATTCGTCACCTTTTCAATATTATGGCAAAAGCCATTGAAACTGAACATCCGATCCCATTCCTCGTAGCTTACGAGGGATAATCTATTGTTTTTCTTCTCGGATAAGATCCCTCTGTTCCTCAGCCAAACCTTTTTTATCAGTTCTAAATGGAGATTTTCACCCTTCGGGTTGGATATGGTTCCATTAAACAGATCCATCTGCATTTGGAGTGAAGTTTGAAAGAACGAAGCAAATTGCGAAATAATAGGGAAATAGTCTGAATTTGGATCGCTTAATTGCTCGATGAGGAGCTTCGTGATCCTCCGGCAAAACTTAAGGGAGTTTTTTTTACAGCTGCTCTTCGCTGGCTCGGTTAATCGAATTAAAGTTGGAATTTCCGTAAAACTCTTGTTTTCTTCGATCAAGTGGGGGAATTGGGCACTTTCATTCGTACTAAGCATGGGAAGCTGAGACAGCTCTGTTGATTCTTTCTCGATTTCCATGTCGTAAGTGAAATCGAATTGGTAATTCCTTAAGATACTAGCTTTCTCTAATGATTTTTCGATTTCCATGTTGCCTTGGTACTACGAATGACTTTGAATGTCAAAGAGTTTTTCCTAGTTAAGATACAATTAGCAAATTTTACGAAAAAATTCAATGACTGGTTTTCAAATTAATCAGAATCAGAGAATCGGTTCTAAGAATGAGCGAACAATTCTGTAGAAGTGATAATTAATTTTGAACCATTCTGTGTAATAAATTGGCTGACAGTTAAAATCAATATCAAAAACGTGGCAGTAGTTCTGCTTACTTCAGTATGCTGTAAAAAAAGCCGCGTAAAATAGGTAGACGAGCGATAGAGAACCTCAGGCTAATTAAAAATAAATGAAAATCACATATAGGTTTATAAGTAATGTTTCAACGAGAGAGTGAGAACCAATTTCGCTATAGAATTTAGAGTGCTAGGTTTATTGTTGATGATTCTGAGAAAACTTGTTCTAGATGTGGCTGACTTGTGATGGAGAGTACAAGTCAAGCTGAAATACGCAGCCATTGTTGTCATTTATTAGAAATAATTGAATCACTTTATGGGGTTGTTCATATGGAATAGCAAATTTCCACTCAATTCTCACTAAAATCTGCGAGTGTCTGATGAAATAAAGCAAAGGAGTTTGAATCAAGCCAAGTTTGTATGCTTATTCCACAGTTACTCATAGCCTTATTCAGATTCTGAGAAAAAAAAAAATGTAAGAGAGGAATTGATTTCTATAGGATAGTGGCAAGGAGTTCGAAGCCTCGTAGCTTTTCCGAGATAGGGCATAACTTTGAAGATCTTGAATTCTTATCTTATTTCATTCATAGAAACTTGGTCTTCTATGCAGACGTCACCTACCGACATATGCTTCTCTGAAGCTTGGAAAAGCTTCGCATCTTGGAGAAGGTTCCGAGTAGTTGAGAAGTTGATTCTTTAGAATGAAAGAACGGTTCTCTAGAATGTTTCAACAAGTTAATAACATAAATTTCGTATTTCTACAATTAATTACTTCATCAAACATAAGATAAGAGTCCTTTGGCTTTGTTCCAGGGTTCAGTTAAGTGGTCTTGCCAAACAATCACATATGCCAATCATCCATGTCACTCAAATTTTTGATAAAGAACAGAATCATGGTCACGTTAAAATTTTGAGAAAATAACGGTGCTTTTTAAGCTAATTTGAGGAGAAATCACAACCAACTTTGGGATATATGTCATCTCATTTAGATAAGCATCTGAAATACTAACAGAAACAGCATACCTCAATTATAAATTACCATTCTATCCTTAAGCATTAATTAAACCACAATTTTATGAGATTATTCGTTTGTACACGGAAAATTTACACTATGTCTTCCTTTTTGCCATAGCCCTAGCTATTCTGTTATGACTCCAAACATGGGAATGAATGATAGACAAATAAAGCTTAGCATCTTATGAACTTCCTTGATAAAGACCGTCTAAATGATGAGCTTTGAATCTAATTTGAAAAATTATTTGTACTAATTTTAATTCTGATCGATAAAACAAAGAAGAACCGGGAACTTTATGTAAGACACTATCAGTAGACTCTCCTAATATTTGTAAAGGGTCCAGCTCTTAGGCTACGAAGTTATTGATCAAGCTTTCAAGGGTAAATACCACTTCTATTTCCGAATTATATCGTTTTTTCACAGAGAACTTTCTCTCTTGTGAATATATGCATGACGGCACCTGTTTGCAGAATGCTGCCGAAAGATTTGTCAAGGTGTTTAAAAACGTCTCGGGTTTTTACGTCCCCTTTCATGTCATCCCTCTGCTTTTGTTCAAAAGGAAGCAACTGAAGGAAAAGTAATCACTGAGTCTACAGCATCAGCTTAATTCTCCTCCCAAGGCCCGTGGCAACCCTCCAGCATGCAATCATAGGCTACATCAAGTCTCTGATCTTTATGGCGTCATATGTCGCAATGCTGAGACTTGGACTTTGCACTTTTAAAAATCTGTATCGAACTCTTGATGCAAAGGCTCAGTTAAGTTCAACAATGGTCGCTGCATGGACGCTTCTATGGGAGCACTCATCGAGAAGAGAGGAAATCACTCTCTCGGTGTTCCCATCATTCCTACTCACGGTTTGGCGTTGGTTGAAACGAAGAGGTTATCTGAAGGATCTGCCTCTTGGACAAGTAAATCTTTCGAGGAGCAATGTTTTCTAATGGGAATAAATTGTTAGAATATTGCCTTCGCTTCGGCATTAGCCTTTCTCGTTTATCTTTACCATAAAGAGGTAAAATATTCAATTTGATGACTAAAAAGAAAAATTTGAAATTATTAGTCGAGATCGATCAAAAGATCGGTGTACACGGTGTTCAATCAAATGCTGGGAGTGAACTAATCTAATGATACAATGTTCGGAAGTTTGATGATATTTTACTTCTCAACCACAATATCGTTCAGATTTAATGTGTAACTTTTGTCATGAACGGCATATAAAATTTATGTACTTTCATTTACCTAAGAATTGAACGAAATCAGCTGATTTAAGCGAACAAATTTTCTCATTTCTACAATGCTTTCCTTTAATAATTTCAGAATTAATTCAGTGTGAGAAATATGTAAGTATTGGTCGTTTCTTAGAATGTTGGTTCATATATATATAACACAGCCAAAGCTGCACTTCCCTCATCATAAAATAATTGTATCAGAGGCATAATTTTTCAAGAGCCTTCATCGTTTTCTGAGTTGCGATTAAGGTCCAAATAATTAAGAAGTTTTTTTTTTAAACGTTCGAAAATGAGAGGAGTTCTTTTCTCAATCTGCAACCTATTTATTGGCAAATTGAATGATGGCAGGGAACTCTTCGATTATCTTATTTTACATGCTCATCGATCACATCTCTAATTGGTTTTGATTGATTTTCATGGAAGAAAATAGTTTTGCTTGTTCTCGCGAATTAATCTCATATTCTGGCGAACAACAGCATCCCCTCTCGAGATCAATGCATGAGAGGACTTCCTTGTTTATCAATCTTTCTCATGGATCTTGGAAGATAGTAGTTCCGAAAAAAAGGAGCTCTCATTCTTAAGAAATGCTTACTGCGAAAATCCTTTTCTGCGTCAAAAGATCAACAGGAATCGTAATTCGAAGCTACAATGAAGCTATGAAGCGCTATGGAAAAAAGAGAACCATTTTCTTTTTAACAAAAAAAAAATTTACGATTTTATCTTAAACGATCTCGACTCTCTGATTATCAATTCTACCAATCGATTGCAATCGAACAATTTATTTGAATGAATGATTTGATTTACGAACGTCACTAATTCTCAAATCAGAACCAAAGAGAATTTTATCATCAGATTTATTTCTCATTGCTGCTACTTCCTTAATAAATAATGGATTATGACCATCTACCTCTTTCGAATAAGGAAATACATTCTCAAAACAGGAGTTAATTTCTGATTGTCTATCAGCCTTCTCACGGCCAACGTACTATAATAATGAGTCTTGCTTTTTTGATTTTTTCATGTTGTTCAAAATTAGAAAACCATATTCCCAATAACAAAAGGCCAGAATAGTGAAGATGATTAGATGTGCTTGATGTAAATTTTAAGACCTTTTAAGAAGAACTGTTTCTTACCAGAGCTGGCAGTTTAGCACCTCACGATTGAGTTATTTATACCGCAATTCTTCTAATAAAATTATTGAAACTCTAATTTGAGTTTTTTGGGTTTGGATACAAATTCACAACTTTATTTATTGACCATTGCACAAAAATTATAATATTTATATATCTCCAGCTTCCAGTCTTATCAGAGAGTTCATTAATAGATGTTTCGCGATTTTCTACTATCATAAATATACTTTCTTCATGAGCTGTCAATATAAAAGGCCGGGAATCCTGCGTTTATAATCCAAATTTATCTAAGATAAACAGAACACACAAGCATACAAGAACTTCCAGAGACCAATTTTCTCAGCAATGCCTTTTTATAGCTGCACAAAACGAGGTATCTCTTCGAGGCCTTTAAGGACAATAATCAAAGCTTGTTACAAACGCGTTGAACACTTCAAGAGGAATTTAGTCTCTTTCGAAAGATTACAAGGCAATTTCGAATTCCCTTTCACGTTCTGTTGGAACAGAGAGCTTAGTTCATTCGATTTGCCTGTTATCTCTCTCGGAAGATTTAAGTTTCCCTTTCATGGCTGAGTCCCCACTGAGACTCTTTCCTGATATTGAGTCATTGGTTACTTATGTGAAATTTCTAATTTTGCTCCTCTTAGGAATAAAATTTTGTAACTTTTGGCATGGATAGCTCACTCAATTCAAGATTCGAATTTTTCGTTCAACTGAGTCAAGTTCAATATTGATTCCTCCAATTCTCAGAAGAGGCATTGTAAAATCTAAGCTCTGTTGAAATCAGCTCGCATTCTCCAGTGGAAAATAATCTAATATTCAGTGGAGAAAGTAACTGGCTATACTTCCAAATATGAGTTCCCTTTGATAACTACGAAAAACAATCGATGTGATTTACTCAGGCTCCCATTGCTTTTCTCCAGGATCAAGAACAAGTAAATTTCATTCAGTATGATTTTACTGAATAGAGCAAAGATTAGGGTTTCTGAGTTTTTATTGCCACCCAAAAAAGTAAATGTGCTTACTGAAGGGAGGGAAAGAGTGTCTTTGTATACCTAAAATGCAGTTTTCTTGAGAGAAAAATTTAATTAGAAAATTTTACCTTCTCCCAAACAAAGCTCATGTACTTTAACTAATTCATTTCCTTAAGTTATGAACCACATTTTCTGGATATCCGCAATGATTCTAAGCGCAAAATTGCTTCGACTTCCAAACACTCGTGATTCAAATTTCAATAATCTCCGAATCATCATCTGAAAAAAAAAAAACATAAATCGTCACCACAGCACGAGATACAAGTAAAATAAGTGCAGGCACTTGCTATCCCAGCAAGTCCTATAATCAATTCTTTTGCGAATACTTAGATGTCTAAATTACCCAGTCGAAAAATTGCTGTAATCAATTTGCTTATAAATAATTAATTCCAACATAATTCAGCGTAGTCCCCCTAACTTTGAGGTTTATTAGCTGCTCTCTACTATTTGCCAGGCTTTCAATCTCGATTTCTCTTCATAATCACAGTAGTAACACTTTCTCTATGTAACCACAAATCCTTTTCATATTCAATTGTGTTAATCTCACCGTTCACTTGCAGGTAAAGTAATAATATTATGACCTTGTAAATCCAGTGCTATCCCTCCCCTCGCAATTATCCTCCATATATCTCGAGTTTTCATTTTCTTACAATACGAAATAATTCAGTAATCCTTAATTCAGCTTAAATTCTGGACGCTGACTTTACTGACTTCCCTGATATAAATTGCTTCTATTAAACTTTATCTTAATCCTATTCTTAACGCTTCTGTATCCGCGAGTAATTTCAATCTTCAGTTCTAAGAACTTCAATAATCTGCGAAATTAATTGAATTACTGAAACAATGGGTGCATTATGTCACAAATGTCACAAAAACAGTCATCCCAGCACAAAGTACCACTCCTATTTCTCTCCAAAAACTCATCTCTCCTAGCACGCTTGCAACTCATGAAAACGAGCCATGTTCCAATGAGACATTAAAATTTCATGTGAAGCTATCACAACTAAAAGGAATTAACCTACCCAAGGTAAAATTTCCGTCTTTTCATCGCGATTGCAAAGGAACTAATAGACGAGCTCCTGTTTAAAAATTTCTTTTGCCGGCGCAAAAAAATATCGAACGCCACCGATGATAGGTTCTTCCAGGGATTATACAGTAACAACGCGATTTGACTTAAAATCTGAATTATTTTTATATCTGAAAAAGTGGAATTTCAAAGAAGAGTTTGAATATGAAACAACTGAGAAAGAACTAAGAACTGCAAAATTAACAATTGTAAGCTAGAGACTATCGAATAATTTACCTGATTGAGTTCATTTAGGTATTAATTGATAATAAAGAGAAGGATCTCGCTGATTTGGCCCTGAGTTTGTATGATTCGGTTAGAGGGCCTGTGCATCACAATTTAATTTTCCGAAAAGACTCGGTAACATTTTGCCTTTGGGTCTTGATGTATTAATAAGACATGCTTAGAAACCGACGAAATATCATTTGTCCTTTAACCTTAAAATCTCACAGCATGTCACCTTGAGCTTAAAGGCATTGCGAATAAACTGTTTGCTTTGGGAGGATCTCAAGGAAAATGAATACAATTATTCATTGAAACTGGTTGGCGCGACAAAAGACTATTCAAGCGAAAGATCAAATAATCTGAAAAATCCCTGCATTACAGAGAAGAAGCTAGAAATATTCGATGAGAACTGTGATGTAGACGTATTCGATGAAGGAATACGATGTGCGACAGGAAATTATTTTTCGAACGAGAAAAACCCAATTTCTTCTGATGAGATTATCTTGGATAAAGCTGGTACTAGAGATCAACCTAAAACACAAAACGAAGAGGACGCTCATTTCCCAGAGAAGGCAAGCAAAGGAGGAATGACCTCGCCAGGTTTAATAGAAACAAAGAAAACCAGAAGGCTTGTTTGGGAGCACAACGAGGATGATACATCGGTCCCGTTTCTTGACGTATGATTTCTCTTGATGGTCTTGAATCAGCTGAAAATGTCTGTAGATACAAATTAACAGCGATGATTTTGAAGGAGATAGCGTGCAGTTCTTCTTATGGTCTGGAAGAACGCCTGATGAAGAGGACCAAGCAACTGCTCCGATCGGGAATTGCTTTATTGAAATGAACAAGATTTACCTCGAAATGATAAATTTTGTAAATTTGACCATTTCTCTTATTATAATAAACAACACCACATACACACAGGATAGAAAAGGACAGAACAAATCATCAAAATTTGCTTACAGAAAAGAGATAAGTGTCTCAGAGAAGCTCTGGAACAACGGAGCCTGCATTGGGACGGTACTCAACAGCCAGCCAAACTTATGTGTTAATGGGTTTGTTTGTTTTTTTTCTTCTCTCTAGTTGGATGCAATTCTACTCTGTGAATACAACCACTTCTACAGGCAGCTGCGCTGTGGAGTTCTAACAAACCAAGGAGTCAAGAAATCCACGGAGATAGTTCTCAGTCGGGATGAGAAATCACATTTTGAGGGATCGAAAACTTTGCTCGCTCAAGAGATGAAAGCAGTCAATTCGCTGAAAGAAACCATCATCGAAAAATCTGAAAAGATACTTGCTTGTAAAGATCCCCTGGTAAGTGTAGTTTATTGGTTCAGCCAATTGAATTTATCAGAAACTAAGCATCCTCGGCAAGGACACGATGGACGCGTTAAAAAGCCTCTCAACTTTGCTAATTTCTTCTCATAAGGTAAAGCACAGAAACGCTTTGTAGTGTTAAACTATATTTAGACATCAATGACGGCTTTTTGGTATGAAAACCCTGAGAGCCTCTTAGCAAGTCAACGGATCTTCGTAGACTTGGCTAGCCAACTTTTAGAGTACTGTGACAAGGTGCCAATCAACATGGGACCGCTCTATATTCGATGCTTGAGGCTGATTTTGGCTCGAGGAGAATTCGAACTGCAGTGTATGGGTTTCAGAGAAGTAGATGACACGTTTTTCCCTTCACATGGGAAAAATAGAAAGGCTTTTCAAGAAACTGGGAATTCTAAGCATTTTACGCACAAGAAGAAGGTCGCGCTTCAATACCAGCGGTTTTTATATAAAGCTCTTGAGTATGCGCTGGAGCTCTCCTGCCAGGATGAGCTTAACACTGAAAAGAAGGAGTTTATTGCATGTTTTTTCGCGAGAGCGTATTTCAAGGTGCCTGAGTTCAGAAAAAAGTTGTTGCAGCATCTTGAAGACAGTAAAAAAGGTGATATTGACATTGACGAGTTAAGAGGGGCAGAGCATCTGTTTAAAAAAGGAATTCAGGGTCAATTCGATAACATTATCGTTTCGCTATTCGACTGGGAACAAAATTTCCATGCCTTTATAAGAGTAAGTCAAATGGTTCTACTAACTTTATAATAAGAAACTTCTTGGGCATTTATAGGAAACGCCAGAAGGGTATCAAAACGCGAGTTTTTTAAAAGATGTGTTGAGCAAATCAAAATATTTTGAGGCTTTTGAGAAGCGCGGAGACATCTTCAATTCATTTATCAGTGAATTTGCAAAGTATGTCACTAAGACTGTCGTTATGAGGCAAAACATCCCTTGGCAAGACATTCCGGATTATAAGATACTCGTCAAGCATTTTCTCATTGAGTTTAAGCGAAACGACATCACCACTCTTCCAAAGTCTTTGGTCGACGCTTCAGCCGCGATGCTCTCGAACGAAAATCTCCTGACAGTCCTTATCGCGCTGATTTTTTCCAAAACTAGCATCTACGACTCATTTAACGTCTTCGCGGCCATGGAGCTGGTAAATACTTGGCTCCAGGCCATTCAAACACATCGAAAGCAAATACCCTCTACCTTCGACGACGCTTTCTTCCTAAAAGGCCTATTTATGATCCTTGATGGCGAACACGCTGTGAATATAGCCAAAGTCCTCTGGGTGGTCTACAATAGCTATAATATTTTACATGGTAATACGCCCGCGCTTGGGATATCCACTAACCCTTACTTTTCTGAATCATTATAGGCGAATTGAAGCATCAGCTTTGTAAACGCATCTTCGGCGAGCAATTCTTCAGACTTTTTCTCCACTGGAGCTACGATGTTCGCAGAACTTTCTATCATTTGCTACTTTACAGAATGAGCAATCAGCAGTCCCGGCAAAACACGAAGAGTCAATCTACAGGGTAATCTAAAATCAGTTCATTTATCTTTGAAAGACTACTGTAAAAATAGGAGTATGAAAATCGAGCTAAACGAGCGCCCTCTTATGATTCAGAAGAGAAGTAGCTATAGCAACAAGTCCCAGCGCAGCCTGATCCTCAATGAATATACTACTATGGAGTACGAGAAATATATGTCTATCATAAGGAATGCATACAAACGATTTACGGAGGGTCAGCAGAATGAGAGATGGGTCGTTAGGATGAACAACAGACGAAAAGCTACATTAAACAGAGCCTCCGTAGATTACCTTTCAGACCTTCCGAGGTTAAAAAGTGTAGTCTCAACTGCGCTCGGGGAGGGTGGTGCAAGTCTTAGTCGGTGTGCGTCCAAGCAAGAAACAGAGCCTTCATTTATATTACTCAACGAGAGAAATGATACGCCGCAAAATTGCAATAAAGAATATAATTTCTCTCTTAATGAGCTCGATAAGAAAAAATCCGTTGAGGAAGATGAGATTATCACATCGATGGCTGATAATGAGTTAAAACTAAAGAAAGCTGTCACTGAGGGCAGACCACGTGTATTGCCAGCTTTATCCAGAAAGACTTCGAATCCCCAAAAATTCGTATACTATGATTATCATAGTAATCATTGACTTATTGTTTAATTTCACTAATTGAATTGAATTACAGCGGAGAAATATAAAGAGCTGTCTCGAGAACTTTTGGTTTACATTGTGAGAGCGGTTGTGGAGTTTGATGAATTAAAAGAGTGTTATCTCAAATGGGCGCAAGAACGTGATTTAGGGTTAGCCGGGAAAAGTGAAGAGGAGAAAGAAAAAATATTAGCAAATCCGAATGTGCCAGAGTTAGTTGTTAATATGACAGTTGATCGAAAAGAATTTTAATGGGGAAATTGAAGAGTGAATGTAATTCATAAAGGCACGCAAAAAAAATAAAAAGAAATTGATTTGTCCTCATAATGAGGAGGACACCTCTCTCTCTAATGCCGATTTTTGTATTGCAAGTAACTGATATTATATCGAGTCTAAAGTTTAAATTTGTTTTATCAGCATAATTAATACATGATACGGCTTCGAGATAATACATTTTGTTTTTTGATTCTTCATTTTCCTCTCATTTAGTTTCACAATGCAAAAAGTTCAGAAAAATTAATATTTATTGAAATAGAGTTATCCTGGAAATGCAAGCTTCGCTACCAACTCGATTGGGATTATAAGGTAATTATATAATAGGATCTGAGAGCTTAACCCGTAAGTAGATTGTTCTTTGCTATTAAATTACCTTGCATTCCGATTTGATAATGCAGATTGATTTCAATTCAGCTGTGGATGTCTTTTCTAAATGCAAGTGGAAGGAGATAGGACCAATTGCTGTAAATCAGTTATGCTTTTGTCGTTAAATTTAGAAACCTAGTTTTTTTCTTGTAGTTGACGAATTCTAAGGTCTTTAGAATTATTTTCAGGGTTTTTCGATCGGATTAATCAAGCACTCCTAAATTATTGGGAGGACACTAACTTTTTTCCCAACTTTAACTTTGGTTGCAAAATTCGGCAGTTACAAGTATCTAAGAGAGTCGTTCTCCTCACACGTTTGAGTCTGTAGCCGAAGATTCTGCAACATCAGCCGTCTGTGTTTTTGTAGAAGTGAAATCCTCGACACTGATACCTGGTCTCAAATAGAACCACTTAGTTTCCTCTGGTAAACTCCCTTTAGACCTGAGAGGCACAAATAGCAAATGATTCATGTCTATTAAAGATTCTCGCATCACAGCGCTTTGAAAATCGGTCAATAATTTTTCGAAAGTTTTGATTTCGCTTAGAACGAGGTATCTTTCTCTGAACCCATCTGCATTTCATTGAAAACGGTTTTCAATGACCTATGCAAATCGGATCTGACAAGAACATTATTTCGAAGATTGCTCGTGTCGTATGTAAAATTTGATTCAGCTCAATTGCTGAATCAATGAGATTTCTGATCAAAAGTATGAATATATAAGAGTTGAGCTGGAAAAATTTGAAATACAATAAAACGCTTTAAAAACCATTTTAAAAAGTGAGCAAACTCTTTTAAATATATTCAAATTAACTCAAAAGTCACAGTTAGAACTCCAAATCGAAAAAAAGCTAACATCAACGTATTCTCATGGACACCAATACACAGCAGCAAAAGCAGCCCACGCCTGACAACGGGGATCAGCAAGTCATCATAGAAGAGAAAATTACAAAAGTAAACGGCGAATCGGCAGTGAAACGCTATGCCAGAGGCAAATTGCTTGGAAAGGGAGGTTTCGCTAAATGTTACGAAACCACCAACCTCGAAACCAAGCGCGTCCAGGCTGCCAAGATCATTCAGAAATCCTCCTTAACAAAGTCGAGAGCTCGTCAAAAGCTGATTTCTGAAATCAAGATTCACAAGTCACTCCATCACCAACACATCGTGAACTTCGAGCACGTCTTCGAAGATCACGAAAACGTGTATATCCTCCTCGAGCTCTGCACAAACCAGACTCTCAATGAGCTGCTTAAACGCCGCAAGCGTCTCACTGAACTCGAAGTGCAATGCTACGTCCTTCAAATGATCTCTGCACTGAAGTATCTTCATGCCAACCGAGTCATTCATCGTGACTTGAAGCTCGGTAATATGTTCCTCTCTGGCAAGATGGAAATCAAAATCGGAGATTTTGGACTTGCCACTAAGCTCGAGTTCGATGGCGAGAAGAAGCGCACTATTTGTGGTACTCCTAATTACATTGCTCCGGAAATTCTGGACGGAAAGATCGGGCATTCCTATGAAGTCGACATCTGGTCCGTCGGTGTTATCATCTACACCCTCTTGGTCGGAAAGCCTCCATTTGAAACTCCTGATGTTAAAACCACTTACAAAAAAATCAAGATGGGCTCTTACTCTTTCCCAGAGCACGTTCCGCTATCCGATGCTGCTAAAGGTCTCATCACGCGCATCCTGAACCTTGACCCAGCGCGTCGTCCAACTCTCGACGAAATTCTTCAGCATCCGTTCCTCAACCACGGCGGCACTATCCCTAAACTCCTGCCAGCCTCTACCCTCGCTTGTCCTCCCTCTGCCTCGTACTTGAGACAGTTCCTGCCTCAGAACAACTCGTTAAAGACTTCGACAACCCAAAAGATGCTTGACACAACGCCTTTGAATATGAATAGCAGCAACAGTAGCAAGCTGCCTTCCAATCAGAGAATGAATTTAGTCAGCACACAAGGGATTCAATCGACGAAGGAAGGTACCAATGAAAATAAACACAGTAGGAATGGAACACCGAAAGGGTCGGAGGGCACGAACATGAACTGGAATCCGACGCAAACCGCGAATAACTTTACAAATTCAGTTAAGCTGGGAACCACGACGAAAGATTTCAAATCCACGCAGAATATGAAGACAACGAGCAACATGCCCAACACGATGAGCACGGGAATGCTCACGTCTCAAAAGGGTTCGAAATCCTCGGAGGTTTGGGTCAAGAAGTGGGTCGATTACTCCTCGAAGTATGGTCTTGGGTATCTTTTATCCAATGGAATGACAGGAGTTTTCTTTAATGACTCAACAAAAATATTGCTCGACCCGAAGGGATCGACGTTCGAATACATGGAGCGAAGACCCACCGACAAGCAGGATGTTGTCACACAGCACACGCTCTCTGACTATCCTAAAGAACTCCAGAAGAAGGTGACTCTCCTTCAGCACTTTAGAAGTTACTTGGAAGGCGATGGCAAAGCCGATACGGAAACTGAAAAATACAATGACGATGAACTCTCGAAGATGGGTTCGGTCTATGTGAAAAAATGGATGAAGACAAAGCATGCGATTATGTTTAGACTGAGCAACAAGATCGTCCAAGTCAATTTCACGGATAAGACCGAGATCATCTTGAGCTCTGAGAACAAAGTCGTTACGTACGTCAATAAGAAAGGCGAGAGGTCGAACTATCCTTTAGCCACTGCATTGGAGAGCAGTAATACAGAGATGGCGAAGAGACTGAAATACACAAAAGAGATTCTTACGCACATGCTTAATAATAATGCCACACAAGGCACGACGCAAGCAGGAACCACTTCTACTGGAAATCAGAACAATTATGCCACTACTGGAAATCCAATAACTGAGAGAGCTTAGTGATTGAAAATGAAGGTGATGAAGACTTTTTCGAAGGGAATTGGAAGGATCAATTGTAAGATATGAGGGTTAATACATTTTCTCCAAAAACTATTTTTCATTTTTTAAATTAGAGGAAAAATTGTGTTTGTCTAAAGACTTACATTTGTGAAAATTTCTAAATGAGTTTTATAGACAATGGATGATTAAGAACAAATTTTCTAAAGATGGTTAGTTGTGTAAGGTTGCTAGAATTATCTGAAAGTCATTAGATAAGTGTAATTTAGGTCATCTCGACAGGAGAGCAAAGGTTCAATGTGTAGAAAAATTTCTACTGTGGTGAAAGTGACTTATGTCTCAATATGTATCAATAAGGCCATCAGTCCTTTGGAAAGTTTAATAATATTTAACATCTTCATTTGAAATTTTTTTTTTTCAATTGAAAGAATTTAATGCTTTGAACCTGAAATAGGAGTATTGTGCTTTTCCAATAAATATTGAAGAACACTACAGATTGGTTCTCCCTTTGAATTTCTTCGAACTTAGCACAGAGATTTATAGGTTGAAATTCCAGAGCGAATGACTCTTATGGAATTATTTGAGAACCCAAAATCAGCGAGCATTTTCAATTATGGTTTAAAATCAGAAAATTTTATTGCTGATATTAAGGCTGGAATGAAAAACTCAACAACATTGAAAAGCTCTCACCTACTTGAGCCTATAACGACTGATATTTCGCTAAGAGAAGTTAAAAGCGATTTATATCAGTTCTATTATTTGCCAAGGAGAAGAGCGTTATTTGGCTATATTGATTGTTTGTAAATGTATCCTTGATATGGAATTTGTTATGATGTAGGATATACCACTCAATATTCGAATATGAAGCGCTAATGAAAAGCATTTCTAATCCATTTATATCAATGAACTGGATAAAACTTACTTATAACTTCTCAAATTCAACTAAATCTAAAGGCAATTTCTTATTGCTGTTGTTGCTGGATGTTCGCATCTCCATTTTCAAACGTCTCAACCTGTACTAAGTCGCCTTTATCCAAAAGAATCGCTGGTCCTTTAAACACTCCAAGGACTTTAGATATCACGACCTTCGTTTCTTCATCATCTTCAGCTCCTGCTGGTGGGTCCTCCTTCACCTCTTCGACAGTGAAGACGTCTCTGTCGTTCTTGATGAATTGATTATAGCAATCGTTATCAGCGATCTCTAAAACAACATCCTCAGGATCATCGTGATAGACTGTGTTATTTGATGGGTGTCTCATGACATCTCCGAAGAAACTTTGAGCCGAGAAGCTAGCCTTAATGCTGAATGAGTAAGGTTCGGCGAAGACTGGCTTGTAAATCACAACAGCGTCGGCGCCTGGAGGAACGATCACAGTGAACTCTCTGTTGTTGTTGAAAGGAGGGCAGATTCTCAAGTTCGTTCTGGATGTCATGGTAACGGTTTCTTTCAAAGTTCTTGTACCTCTGTTGTGGTAGCAGAAGTAAACAAGACCGAATTCAGAACCCATGTATCTCTTAATGCCTGGTTCTTGGATAGCAGCGTAGTCTTTCACGCGACTTCCGGCATTTTTGATAGCCAAGGACTTCACAATGTTTCTTTCAGCTGCGTCGAAGTCAGCGTTGCCAACTCTTTCGAAGGCAACAGGGTGTTCACTGTAAGCACTCAATGTGAACTTCTTGTGGTGTTCTTGTTCCCAAACGATCTCAATTGTGACCAAGTAGACACCTCTGCCGAGTGTGGCCTCAGCAACGACGTCACGATCAGTGTTGTTGGCACCGGCGACGTACTGGAGTCCATCAGGGGTGACTCTTGCTACCATAATTCTCACGTTGGAGTATTGGTAAAAGCTTGGAGAAGTCAAGAACTTTCGGTCATCGGTTTGGTTGACAGACAGGAAAAGATGAGTCTTATGTTCAAGATGGAGTCTCACGACGGTGCGGTTTGGATTCTGGTATGGGATAAACTCATCGTCTCTGGCTCTGAAGTTAGGAAGGACTTTCTTGTCGTGGCTTAATTGAATGGATTGGTAGAAGTAATCCTCGTGGAGTTTGCAAATACCAACTCCTTCGTAGTAGGTGACGAAATCGTCGACGCTCATCCAGAAGGTACCGTCATCGGCTCTGCTGAAGTTTGGAACTTGTTTGATAGTTTCAGGAGTCCATTTGGAGGAGTGATCTCCCCAGGCGCCTTTCCATTCAAATTTACCCCATGGGTTTCTGATTTGAAGAATTCTTGCGGTTTCTTTTTCAGTGACCACCTCTCTTACGTCCAAGATCGAGTAGGCGTGCCCAGAAACGATACCCAGAGGATTCCGTTCCTCTCGGATGTTCGTACTTTTTGAGTAGCAAGTCATGAGGTAGTCCTTCTTGTTGGCTTCCCAGAGAAGGTTCCAGACTTCGTTTGGATCAGAGGACTCAAGTTGGTCGTAAGGAGCTCCAGTGAGGTCTTTCAAAGCGTATTGAGGAAGACCTCCTTCGATAATGTCGTAGCCGCCGAAGAGCTTAGCGTAGGCTTTTTCGATGAGCAACACCCAAAGCTCAGGCCCATTGGACTTTGTGAAGGCAGGTTGGTTGAACCTGTTGACAGGGAAGAAGTCGTCAACGATCACGCTTTTCCAGGTACCGGCGTCACAGAGCCAGACGGCGTAGCAACCGACTTTGTTATATTCTTCAGTAATGATCAATCTCTCGACGAGATTTGGACGTTCAGCTAGAGCGGCCAGGCAGCAGAGCATGTAGCAGTCGCCAAGAGCTCCTTGTCTGATATCGTTAGGGTCGATACCTTTGAAAACGGCAATTTCTTTTGGATCCATGAATTCGGTGGCTCTTTTGAAGACAAAGTCCTTCCATTGTGGAGGAGACTTGCCCATTTTGTTCAAGATCTCGTAACCTGGCACGAATTCGTCATCGGTCCACTTTTCATCGCGAGCACCGTACTCTGCAATGATATCTTGGAAGCGGAACATTTTTTTGTATTTTTCGAAGGCATCTTGTCCCTCCATGGCCTTGACTTTCTTTGGATGATGATGTACACGTCTCTTTGAGTGCTCTCTATGGTGCTCAGGTGGCGCCAATTGCCCTGATTCCTGTACGGTGGAGATATCACAGCCCATTTTTTTAGTTCGACTCAATAAATTATTTATAAAATTTAAGGCGCGGATTAAAATAAGCGTGTCGTCGGGAAATGCCCTTTTAGAATCACAGGATTAGATCAGAATACCTATTTTGTTAAATGAACACTTAGTAATTTAATGAGAGACGATGAGTCTTAAAATGCTCTTGAGTACTGTACAATGCCCGTTTCAAATGTATTAATGAAAATTCTGCTGTGTGGATGAGCAAATTACAAGCCAAGTCTCTGTGAACAAAGTTTATTTCCCGTCAAAATCATCCCTAGCAAGCAAAATAAAAGGAATATAGCCAATCAGCATACGTATGGAATCTGAATCATGATAGAAACGCCATTAAACTCGTTAATGAGCGATTTTTTTCAAGATAACGCCTCCGATGTTGTTAAACACCCACAATGCCATTTCATTGTGTTTGTTATTTTAACAGACATGGTCAGCTTCCTCAGCTCGAGGCATATTTTCGAACTCTAGCTCAGCTTAACATGGCAAAATTCGTTTTCTTTTTTTAGAAGAATTCCATACTGAGTTATTAAAGTAAATATGTTGTTTTTGGTTCTAACACGAGCCAAATGGAGTTGGTGGAACCTAAGGGAGCTCTTACACTCCTATTCTGAGGCGAAAACGGAGTTCTTACGAACAGCGATACAAACGCTCATCGACGTATCGTCAACTAATTCAGCTTTAAATTTTATTGTGTGCTTTTCGGTGGTTAAAATTGTGATCAGAATACTGTCACAGTCAACGCCGATTTTTTTTTAATCGATTTGAAACAGCCTTTATAAAACCAACCCTATCAGAAAGACTTTCTCTGTCGATCGTATCTCGCTCTTTCGTCTTCACTAAGCACCAATACGCCAAATCTTGTGGAGACCTTGCGAGACCTTTCAGGTTCCATTCAATTCGATGAAATAATTTCACCAGCAATCCATAATCAGGGATTTAACATCTCAATTTTCTAACAATTTTAGTAGCAATGAGTTTTGCACGAGCGTTTCAATATCAAGGCTTTTTACTTATAATCAGCAGTCAATTTCTTGCAAAATATTGAACTCTTTTCGATTTGTTTTTTTTGAGTTACAAAAACCTTTAGAATTGAGGATAAATTTTATCCAACCTGTTAATTTGATTCATATCAACACGAAACAAAAAAAAAAAGCGGCTTGAAATACAAAATGAATTTCATTGTAATTTCACTCACCTACGAATTAATACCTAGCCATTATCCATTTTCATCTTATAAATCAAGCGGAAGGAAATTTCCGACGATTTTGAACTCGTAGTCATAGCTAACAAAGAGCATTAGAGAATCCAAGCAGAGATTCTTCCAGCAATCAAACAATTTGGATTGAATTTTCTTAGTAACGCCAAATGGCAAGAACATAGCGACTGTAGTCTTCGACTTTTCGAACGGCTTGAGCGTTTCGTAGCTGTCGTTTTTTTCATTGCTTAATGGAGTGCTATTTCTATATGAAATTCCATTAGATACAAACTACTAGGCAATTCGTTTACTTTGTTGGCGATTCGAAAGTCGTCTTCTTTGTTTTGTTCCAGATGTAAGCGCGACCGTCCTCCGAACCCGAAATAAGCATCTCTGTCTGATTGCTTTGATTTTCGTAATTAAAATGGGTATCTTAAATGAAAAAAATACCAGTAGTTTGGTCTTATTTGGTACTTTTGGTTAGTACAGCCTTTATATTTCGCCAGTATCTCATAGCTTTTGAAATCTATGAGTCTGATACGTGAATCGTTCGTTGCAACCAAGAACTGGTTCTCATCAACAAATTGGATGCCTGTGATTTTTTTCCCGTGCTTGTTGAGCTTTCCGAACTTGTATTTGTTCTTGCATTCAATCTCCATCTCGAATTTCAGTTTTCCCTGGTATAATTTCATCAGATTCAAGAGTTTTACAAGGGAAAATTACCTCATCAGCACGGTAGATTTTTACAAAGCCTTTAAAGTAGCCAACGACCAAATGCGTAGATTCAGGGTGGAAGCACATAGCAGTGATCATATCATTCGCTTGGAACCAGTCGACGACTTTTCCATCAGTCATGTCCCAGACTCTGATCATCTTATCAAAACACCCAGTCACACAAACGTCTTTGGCCTGAAGCAATTACAGGTCAGATATTCAGTAAATTCGAAATCATTTGTTACCAATGGATGGAAGCTGACGCATGAAACGATATCACAGTGTTGAAAAACTTTTAAAGGCTCTTCTTGGTCGATATCCCAAAGAATTGCTTTGCTATCAAGCGAAGCGGTAAGGATCCGCTTTGAATCAGCAGACCAATCCAGATCGATGATATCAAACGCATGTTTGCTATAGCGGCGATGGTCAGGCTGCAACAAGTTAATATTTCCTCTTGCGAGTTCTAAACTCGAGTATGATTCGCTTTCATTCACTGTAAAGACCCTCAATACGCAATCAGCACCACCAACTGCCAAAAACCGTCCGTCAGGGCTAAATTTCGCAACCCAGCAAGGATTATTCCCTTTGGAAGTTTTTTTGTTATCCATTCTCAAAACATCTGCTGATATAGACTGTAAAGTCACCAGATTACTGAAATTCGAGGAGGACTTATTATGTAATTTGGTTGTCTCCCGAGGAAAGATATGGTCAGTTTTTTTTCTGAAGACAGATGGCATCCAGCTGCTTCGTTTGGTCTCAGATTTGGTCCCAAAATCAGAGGTTGCGTACGAGAACGACGCTTTTGAGTGGAAGGTTTCTCCGGTTGTGTTTGTCGGTGCAGAATTGCGATATTGAATCGTGTTATCAGACTGAGAATGCACGAGATCGAACATGCTCTGAATTTTCATATTATTGAGTTCTGTAAGCTTCGCCTCCTCCAAAGAGGGGATGTCAGACTGAGTTTTAAGGCATTGTTGATCGACTTTCAGTTGCAAACTGAGTGCGATTTTGGAAATAGCTTCCTGCTGAATGCTGAGTCTGTTCCGGTACTTCTCAAGAGATTCTTCGTCACCAAAAGCATCTAAATACTCATCTGTAACGCTGTAGTAAAGAACGGTTAGTGAAGGATGAGGATGGAGGGAGGTTTACCAATAATCAGCCATTGTTTTCGGTTTAATAGTTTTACGGATTTTACGATTACTTGCATCGAAAAAAAGTGAGTGAGAGAAATTAATTAAAGCTCAGGAAAAAACGGCTCCGATAAAGGAGCTGTGATTCATTAATATTTAGAGTTTAGATTTTGCTAAAAGTAGCGATAGAAACTAATACTAGAGGGTATACATAGTCAAAATGACCTTTACGCTCTCAAGTAAACCAGAGGAGACGAGTTGCCTTCAGTTAAATTTACAAATGAATGTGTATTGCGTTGGAAGGAGGGCGATTAAGGAAAATGTGTAGTTTTTTTGCCATCAGCCTTGTCTAAATGACCATTCAAACTGGAGGAAAGGTCGTAGCTGACATGATGAGTGTATTTATTGGGTTGCTTGAATTTTTTTTAAATTGGATGTAATGGTGAGTCAATGAACCCAGGTCTTGAGAGAAGTTACAGTTTTATTCATATAAAAGTTATACTCCAATAATTCGAAATAAAACATGTGTTGCATGTTGTGAGTTATCATTTTGTTTCTTTACAGAGCATGAAGTAGGGTGATTTGTTTTCATACCTTGATATTTTCTGGCTGACTCTGGAGGCCCTGCCATTTATGTTTTTATGGCTCTTTTTCCGATTTTTTGATTTTTTATGATGTCATGGTTTTTTCCAAAATGTATGGCGAATGTGTTGAGAAGAATTCGTGCAGCGGCGAATTTGGCTGTCGGAAACTACCAAGAGTGCTATTTCTATCGTGATGCTCATAAGTCTTATTCCCTTTAATCATTCGCTTTGATAAATTATGCCTTTGAAAAATTCCATTTATTTCGTCATCCGTTCTGGCAGCCGACCATCACCTAATGATTTCTCATTTAAAGAATTAGCACATGCAACAATAGTAGGTAGCCTCTGTACGATATCCATCTCTTTAGGTCAAAGGTCAACTAACATATTTGATTCAGAAGTAAACGAGGATTCAAGTTTAGGTGATGATGCAGACTTCTAGCGGCTGCAATTTCTAACTGAATCGAAGGCAACCCCTCTCTCTTTATCTAATTACACCATAGAAACGCAAGCGACAAGGACGATCATTTTTTGATACTTCTTCGTCACCATGAGAAGAAATTGGTTCCTCGAGTTTAGAAATTAAACAACACTCTTTATAAGAAAAAGTAGTTTAGCCATTAATCAATTTCATTCCCTCTCATAGCTTAAATACCTAACTAATTTCTCCTAATTGTTTGTTAGTAAGAGAAGCAATTTCCGAAATATTAAACGCATTTGTAATTCAGCAAAAGGAAAATACCTCCTCACATGACTGAGTATTTCTCTCTTCCCAGGTAGAACTTTGACGCTTCTCACATTTTTCTGGTTTCATTTGTAAATAAATCTTTTTGAGCAAGAATTTATTATGAGCCCGTTTTATTTTCAGATGGCCTAAAAATCATTTCAGAAAATAATTCCTTACGTTCTAAGGTTCTATAGAATCTCATTTTTATTTCAATGTTTCCACAAAAATGATAAATTAGTGTATTTACGATTCATAAAAGTAATTAAATTAAATAGCCACCAGACCAGTACCACCTTTAATTCAAAAAGGAGGTTTTCGTTTTAGAATCACTTGCCCAACTCCAAAACGTCCGGCAAAATTTTTTCATTGAGCAGAAAATGCATCAAGTACTTCGCACTTGGTCTTGAGTCTCAAAAGTGCAAATAGATCCATCTAATAACAACCCCAAAAAATTCTCACTTGAATGTGACAGGTAATTCCTTTTGATCATGAGATTAAAGAATCACTGAAAATTCGCTGTATAACCTATTTCGAATCACAAAATTAATTGATTAAAGGCAATAAAATTTAAATATTGCTTGGAATTTTATTTAACAAAACATGTTTTTGAAACCAATTCTCGATTAATCAATCAATCGGAGTTAATTTTTTATTGCTTTCGTCAGCGGAACCAGTTTCAGTTAGCGATGCTATTTAAATGCTAATCGTCGAGAACGCTATAATCACAAAACAAATTCCCCTCAGTAACTGTGGTATATGGAAAATATTGGACAATTAAATGCTCTGCAATGTCTTCTCTTGGCAGAGAAACTCAGACAAATTCCGAAACCCATGCCAACTTTGGTCAGCCAACCCATGTGCATGAATCCAGTTGTTCAAGGTCTTCCTTTTGGCATGGCTTTTTCAAGCATTCCATTGGGAAACGATATCAGAAATCATAATCTGACGGCCCAGATTATGAATCCAGCGGTTTCGGAAAAATTCATGTTGAAAAACTTCTTGGTGCAACAAGAAATTCAAAGACTTGAGGCAAAGAAGATCTCCGAAATGCAGAACATGCAGGCAAATTTAGATATCTCAAGGCTATATACTGAGATCCCAAATAATTTTCAAGATCGCTCTCCTACTCTCACTTCGAGTTTATCAAGCAATAGCATGCAAATGCAAGAGAAAGCCATTACACAGGATAGGCAAAACGCTATAAATCCGGACATTGTGAAGAGAGATTCAGTGAAACAAAAGAGAACGAGAAAGCTGGCTGCAGATGTCGCTAGGTATCACAAATGTCCCTACCAAAATTGCGGCAAAGCATATGGGTAAATTTTTCATTAAATTCTCAGCTAAATATATCAATTGTGATAGTGCCTCAAGCTCATTGAATTTGCATATAAAGACCAAGCATCTTCAAGGATTTGAAGGTGCGAAATAGCCATCGAGTTTGGACGATTGTAATAAAGTCTGATTGAGTCTCCGTTCGAAATTTTTTTCTTGTCTTCTAATATTTGGATAAATTGCACGTACATTGAATCGACACAATTTATGGGTATATTGGTTTGGTTGTCTGTGTACATTTTTTTTTTTGGTTAACATATCATTAATGCGTTATTTATAAATGCCTAATATGAAGAATTATTGTGAGGAATTCTGCCTAGGTTCTCATGAGTGTTAATTAAATTTCGCAGGTCAGATGAGAGGACCCATTAAACAGTATGGAAGGATGTGTCTTCATTTCGTGAGGAGAAAACGAGATTAAAATATAAACTTCACGAAGTCATATTGGTGCCCTGAATATTAGAAATGTAATTTGCTTTGTTATTACTAGCTTCATCAGCCGACCTTACAACAAGAGAAATTTATGAGCTAGGCTTCAAAACTATGCTTGAAACCCAATATTTCAGCATTCTTGAAAAATATGCATGGCTTAATTTTCTCAAAGAAGAGAGAGCTGGTCGGAGCTAGATGGTGTTGCCCTGGTCCCTCATTAAGCCTCCTTTGATGTAATGTAGAGGAGGATAGAAACTAGAAACAGTCCAGCCTCCTTTCTTTCGGTAGATGTCCTCAACGAAGCTCATTCCGATCCAAGTCAAAACGAGAGATGACATGAATATGACGTATCTTTGGTATCTAATCAACCCACATTATCAACACGACAAATCGACTGCTTCTCACCGATTTTCACCTGCAAAGACATGGATATGCTGTATTAGCATAAGCGCGACACCAGTCAACAAAACTAAACATTTCGCAATCAATTACAAAACAATTTATTGAAATTCTTACTTGATCCTGACATAATCCATCCTTCCAGTCCAAGTTGATTTCGAGACTATTAATGGAAGTAGAAAAGCTTCAGCGCGAAGAGATGCAACAAGAAATTACTCCAGAGGTCCACCACTGGATTTCTCCGTTGTTCGCCTGGGTGACAAAAGGTGTTCCATGAAGAATACAGTAAACAAGTCCTGACATACAAACAAAATAGACGATCTATTTCAAAAAAGTGAGTGAGTGATGACAGAGGCTCTGCTTACGTATGATCCGAATAACCAGAAAATTGGGTGATTTGCGTATTTTCTGAATCTGATATAGGTTTTGATTATCGCGGCAAATGGAATGCCGAGTGCAAGCAGAACATAGAACAGCTTTAAAACTGTTTCTTTATGCTCGACCTAAAGCAATGCGTTCTCATTGTCAAGTGCTAATGACGAATTTTACCTTTCGTGCAACTCTTTCATTCACATACTCTAGAATTTTTTGGGTTCCGACGTGGACTGATGAGCGGCTGGCATCAAGCATGTACTTTTTTAAGTAATCCTCTCTGTTGTAGCCAGATGGCATATGAGATTCTAAAGCAAAAGCCATTTACTTGTGACCCTCTGACTGAAGTCTCGCATATTTAGGATGAGTTACGAAAATATCTGGGACTCGCTCGATCTTGTGCTATGAAACTTGGTAATTTGAATGGGTTTATTGGGATACGCTTTGGAAGAGAGATCTGGTTTCTTCAGTATAATAAAGAACCGCAAAAAAGACAGAGCGCTTTATATTTTCGTCTTCTTTAGATGGGTAGATGGCCTTTGCCTCAATGTAAGATGCAGCGGCCTCCTTATAAGACTCATACACCTCGCTATGGTAGTAATTTGAGAAAAGGGTTATAGATTTGAGTACTCGCAGAATTTGCATGAATATGCTGTGAAAAAGACGACAAGATCGTAAGGTCTGGGCTCTGTGAGAACATATTCTCTGTTGTTAGTTAATGTTTAATAACTACAATATGACAAAGTGAAATGAGTACTTGTAGTCAGCTGCGGATAAAAGGATGATATTATCATTTGAAGAGAGCATCTGTTTTCGGAGTTCAGCAGCTTTTTGAGTGCCACGTTCACTAGCCTGGGTGCGATGAGTGAGAAGATAGAGGAATTAAGTACCGAGCTGTAATTGAGACATGCCAACACTAGCACAAAAACGCAGAGTATCTTTGCTTTCATCAGTATTCGAGAGAAAATTTAATTTGAAGATATGTTTCAATGTTAATAGTTGAGTGTATAAATCTGATAGATTGCGTCAAATCAAATCGAGTTTCGATACTTTAGCAGATCTTAAAACACAAAATGTACATGAATAAGGTGACTGAAATGATGAGAGAAAGCAGTTATTATCGATCAGGATAGAGGAACTGTTTCTTCTGACAATCTCTCCGATGGCCTGTAACTTGCATGGTTCCCAAGGTCAGCCCAAAAATCGCAACATACATTGATAAAATTTAATTGAAAGTTCTTCTAAATGGAAAAAAATTTGATGAGAGTGGGATTTGAACCCACGACGTTACCGACTGGTGCCTTAAACCAGCGCCTTAGACCACTCGGCCATCCCATCATATTGAACTCTTCCGATCACCATTGACTTATAAGCTCTCTCTACTAAAACCCTGAAGCTTCCATCTCATCCACCATTACATAGTGAGACTATTACCATGAGACAACATCTGGGCTATTCGGTCTTTTCATAAATCACCACAGAATCAATGCCCTGCTGCCTTTCTCATTATTCTCGTTATGTCAGGGTCTATTAATTTCATCATAATTCGACCTATTCCATTAAGTTTAAGAAACTTTTTGCATCGAAGCAAAATTTCTCCCGATCTCTATTTCCAAACCATAGAATTTCATTTCCGAATGATCGATCTTTGAAAGTATTTTCTTCGAAGTTATTGAGCTAGTTTCGATATATTAATCAGTACGCCAAATTCAAAATCAGTAATCTATAAACATTTTTATTCCAAATGACAGAGGTCCAAAATCAACTAAAACAAGTCATTGAGATCTTGTCAAAGGATCCTTCACAGCCCGAGCTCAAAAACGCTGTCTCAGATCTCGAGGTAAACTTTTTACATTTTTCTGAATAGCAAACTCTTTCAATCTAGACTCTGCAAGTGAAAATTGAGAATATCTTTCAACATCGTGTGTCAGAAGAGGCAGAAAAGATCACCGAAAACTATGAAAAAAGACTAAATCGTGCGAAGCAAATAATCTTTGAACTTGAGGGTGAGTTGGACATCTTCCGGAAAGAGAAGACTGAGTCAGAAAAATACCCCTCAGCAAGTAAGTGCATAAAATTGCCGTGATAAAAATCCTTTTTGAATAGCGCTTATCCAAGAGGAAGAAGAGACTGACACTGGATTTGTCGAGCCTCCATTATCAAAATTACGTTATCTTGAAGCGCTCATTGATTCTGAAATCGACGATCGCTTGAGGACTGCGACCTCACTGAATGATATAAGTCAAGGGCAAATCAAGCGGCTTGAGGATGAGCTAGAGTACTCTCAGAATGAGATTAAAATTCTCAAGTATGCATGCGATATTGTGAGGAAAAAAGTCTAAAGGACAATTCAATATTAGCAATAAAAATCAGGGGATGGAAGAGAAAGTAGCTCACTGCGAAAGAAGGATACAAGAGCTTGTTGCTGAGAAGCTGGAGTTGCAAGAAGATCTGAAGACCGTTTCGAAAGTGAGATCGTCTCTCATGGAGCAGATTCAAAAACTCTCTGAAGAGTCGTGTTTAAGCAAGAGAACTATCAAGAATTTGCAAGATAAAGTAGAGAACCTTTCCTCTTTGCTTTAATGTTGCTCAATTAATTGATGGTGATAGGTTAATGGGTATAAAGCGTTGAATAAAGATCTTGAAGAGGATGCGTTACGGGCTATTATCCGTGTTAGGTACTAGCGAATTTTCTGCTGAGATGACAAATGGTTTAGGGAGCTCGAGCTGGAAAATGAGAACCTGTCTAAGAAATTTGTTGAATCAAAAAAACATTACGAAGCTAAAATCAAGCTGATGGTTGACGCAGAAAAACTTGCGCAGGTAATCGCGGCGGTAAGACTTATGAGATTTCGGGATTATTTCTTACCTGTTGCCCCTGCATGCAGAGAGAGATCAATACAGAGATCAAACAACGACGATCATCAATCACAAAAAGATCTTTTCAAGAGGAAAGTCATACTCCAAACCCATTTTTGGCCCATAAGACGTAAGGAAAAGGCTCGAATTTCAATTTAGTTATCGAAATAGGAGTAGCCCGAGCGATAGTGGTAATAATATTGAAAACGCGAAGGAAAACGCAACGAAGAATTTCATGCCAGAAGATTACATTTTTATGGATACAATAAACTCGCTTAGAGAATCAAATCTCCCAGTACGAACACTCAAAGAAGAGATCGCCGAAGACCCGAACCTGTCTCTGCCTGAGGAGTCAAGTGCTGAATTACTAGTAACATCCCAAATGATGAAAAAAGTGGCGGAAGAGAGAATAAGCGAGCCTAGTGTTACTCTTACTTCCAAAGAGCAGCCTCGCCGTGAGGAGACTTTCGAAGGGGCAGGCAGCTTTAATTTATCAACGATCGTTGAAGAAAATAGCCAAATACAGCGATTGTCGGAAAACACAACCGGGGTCGACCGCAACAGTAACGATCACAATTTTGGGGTTCTTGTTATATACTGTATTTGATTTAGGCCTAGAGCAAAAGCCTGAGGAAGATGAAGAACTAGCAGAGGCGCGATATCGAAGAGATGTTCTGTTTGGAATCCAAAGAGACCATAACAAAGAACTCATAGCGCGTCAGAAGGCGAATCAAGTCAATCGTAAAATTAGTGACGGCAGGTGTGATGCTTGTCCGAGCTGCACGTTAATATAAATAAAATAGAATTTTTACCATTGAGTATTTTTCGATTCATTTGAATAGAGCTATTATTATGTATATCACAAAACTTGGTACAGCAAGCGCATTAGGAAAATGCACTCTGTATTTCGTGTCATTTATGCAAAAAAAAAAAAGCATTAGCAGCTATCGCTAAACATTAATCATCCAAAGGATTTCTCAATTATTAACCAAATGAACCGTTAGTGATTCTTGCAATTCTCTCATAGCGCTTGCCTAGAGAAGCAGGCGAGAAGGCGAGACGAGTAATCACTCTGTCCCTAAAAGTTCCAAGTCTTCTTTGCGAATTGGGAATCACAAAATTACTGTATATTAAGACTCAAGAGTATTAATTAATCACACTGTCAGTTTAAATTCAAGGCCTATTACCATGGAACTGCTAAAAACCTTCACAATCGCATTCGTATTCATAAACCTCCTCGCTGTGTCAGCTCACGACCGACCCGTGATAGGTGTCCTCACAACCACTGCCAGCGACATCTCTGCTTGGTACAGCAGCAGGAACTATTCCTACATCCCATACTCATACGTCCAGTTCATCGAAGCTGCTGGAGCACGCGTGATTCCGATTCCATATGACGCTTCTCCAGAGAACCTCACATACCTCTTCAACCAAGTGAACGGCATTCTCTTCACCGGAGGCGGCGCACCTCTCAATTACACTGATCCTGAGACCGGAAAGCTGGGACCAGCCAACATGACTCGCGTAGGAGACTTCCTCATTCGTAAAGTTATTGAAGCCAAGAACGAAGGAAGACATGTCCCATTGATGACGACTTGCCAAGGGTGGGAGATCCTTGTGCTTGCCATTTCAAAAAATTACGACATTCTCAACACAAACTACACTGATTACGCGGTTTCTTCAAGCGTTCAACTCACCAAAGACGCTTTCAGGTCAGGTCCTTGGGCTAGCCTGCCTGCAGACCTTCAAAATGCCACGCAGAACCTTCCGTTGTTTTACTATGCTCACTCATTTGCTCTGACGGTGGAGGATTTCTATAAAGATCGCCATCTAAGAGAGTTCCTGGAGGTGACAGGTACCAGTATCCCAGTTAATGGTGGCGCTCCCGTTTTCGTTGCTGCAGCTCAAGGAAGGCACTACCCGATCTGGGGTCATCAATTCCATCCAGAGAAAAACGCGTTCCTGTGGAAGGAAGGCAGCAATGTTTCCCACGCCAGAGAGGCGATCTTCATCACACAACACTATGCGAATTTCTTTGTGAATGAGGCCAGGAAAAACAATGTGACTTTTGAATCTGAACAAGTCCTTGCTGATTCATTGATTTACAATTGGAACATTTCAGATGCAGGAAAGGTTAGCAGCTTCGATAAGGCTTATCTGTTCCCAGAAGTGGAAAAGTACCCTGAGTACTATCCAAATCTGTTCCCAAAACACACTCGAAATAATAAAGATCATCATCATTATCTCAGAAAGTGATTTGGCCATAGAATGGCGCTTTAAAAACGAAATCTAAATAAGAAAATGAATTGTATCTGCTTCATTGCTAGTGTATTCTGTCATAGTCACGTCACGGTCTATATTTAATGGATTTGTTCTACTGGCTATTCAACATATTCAACAGAGAAATGATATGACTTGTTTAATACTGGCGGACAGATACATTTAATTACTTTTGAATCAAACGATGCAAAGAGCAATTTAAGAGCATATACTAAGTTGATACATGATTGATTAAACTTAGGGTGATGAAAAATTTAACAATATAACATTAAAAAGAAGCAATTTCTTAAAAAAATTTTACTTAACTCGACGATTGAGCCTAAATAGAGGCATTATTGCTCTCAAAGAGAAAAGATTAATTTTGCTGTTATGGCAGTTGTGGCGCCGAGTTACTTCAAAGTGCCTGAATTCATTTGAATTTGCTGTGTACAAATGTTTTATTCATTTTTGTGTTCTCTTCAGAAGTGCTCGGATCGGTTTGATCACGATGTAGCTCTCGAGCCTGTTTAGAGAAATACATTGCTACGAGCTTCATTCTTTCAAGTTCGTATTGATTGACCTCAGATCGCTCTATTTGTTTCACATTAAGTGTGAAGATCTTTTGGATCGCATCAAGGTCTATCGGCAATATTGAAAGATATTAAAGTCAAGATAATAATAATAAATTCACCTGTTTCTAATATTCTCAGACCACTATCAAAGTAAATATTCTCATCAACTCCACCAAACACCAACATTTGCGTTCCGCTGGCAACTGCTGCATGTCCAACTCTAGGTTCAATCTTATTTCTGCCTACTAGCTGAACAAGAACCCAGTTCAAATCCCATAGATCCAAAATCGCAGTATCAACGAAACTGCCGTTATTTCTTTTCATAGGTGAACTACTACTACCAGCCTGACCTCCATAGATAATTAGGATGTTCTTCTTTGGTAAATAGACACAGCTGTGATGAGATCGCGGACTTGGAGGATGTCCTTTGACATCGGGATACAAGAAGCAAAGACCGTTTTTGTCGTAAGTTATGATCTTTAAAGTGTTTGACGCCTCGCCATGCTGGTTCTTCCCTCCGAATACATAAAAGCCTTCATATTTAATCTATTTAATCTTTTCAGCCAGCAGGTCAACTCAGATCTTTACCTTTTGCTTGTGCCCTAATGTCGCGTCTTTTTTGTTCACAAGTATACTCACCATCGTATGATACGCCAAATGCGTGTCTTTCCCATATTTCTCGTCTACCACTTCAATCTTTTTCCATTTAAGCGTCTCTATAATCAAAAAATTGAGTCAAGTGATGGGATTAATAATGCTGTTACCAAAGCTCATCACCCAAAAATCTCCCAGATACTTCCCAGCGCTATTAATCCCTCCATACACGACCATCGTACTTTCGTAGCTACACGCAGCGTGATTTTTCCTGGGTACTGGGGCATCCCCTGTTGGAGTATGCGACGTAGATTTCATCGTTTGTACATCTAAAATTCTCACTTCATTTGTTAAATTCGAGATTCCTGCATGTCCACCAAAAAAGTAAACGAAATTCTTATAACTTACTGCTGTGTGCCACGCCAAGCCCTCCTGAAGAGCACCTTCAGCTTTAACCGCCTTCCAGCTCTGGCTGCTATATTTGTAAAAAAATAAATGCTTTGCGCTTGGTCCTGATTTCTCGAAGCCACCGTAAAGCAGAGCAAACTTTCCCAGAGATGTGAACGTGGCTCCTATCCGATTGTGTGGGGAGAAGCTTTCAGGCTGTTTTCTGAGCCAATGTACTTTATGTATTAGTTCTTTGTCCTTCATATTTAGCAAATCCTTCAATAGTTCTCCAATTGCTTCTTTGATGTGGAAGGTCTTGTTACGCTTAGCCAATAAATTTGAATCCTTTGGATCGATTAATTCATCAATTTCATCTTTTTTGGTCCTTCGCCTGAGTTTTTCGTCAAAATTAGGCATGCCTTGGCCGCTTTTGATCTTTTGAACGTAGAGATGTTGAAATCGAGCTAACGATTTCTGTTCCTCAGCATTCATTAACTCATCTTCAGTCAGCGTAGGCAAATGAGTAGAAAAGCTTGTCCTGAAGCTCCTCTTCCAAAACTGTGGTGTGTGAGATTTTAATGGAGAAGAAGGAATTTTGTGAAGTTCTGGGCTGGGTGGCTGCTCGAGTTTCTCTCGAAAGCCAAAATGCACTCGCGTTTTTGACTCGGATATCTGTTCATTAGGTTCTGATTGGGTTTGTATTGGAGAATTGGATACACCTTCATATGATAGCTCTTTATTTACGTCGCAGGAAGGAGAGGAGAGACAAGGCGAGTATGAGAGATTGAGGCTGCTAGGAGTCTTCAAGAGACTCGGAGAGGATGTAGTAGGCGTTCTGATAAAGAGATTCCTCTCGCGCAATTGCTTGTATCGAGGTTCTGTGCTATTTGACGATGGGAGCTCTATTGATGAGATTTTTGTGGCTGTTCCTCCTTCCAATTGCGATTGACTCCCATTCATTCCAGTAAATTCACTAATCGAACCCGTCCGGTTGTGCATTATACTATCAGCAATTGACGGCATCCGATTGAATATCAATGAATCGCCATACGATCCTGACCGAGCGATTGAATGCGACTGAAATTTCGAATCATGCGACACTGAATTCGTCCAATCTGTAATAGATGGCTTCAATATTGATCCCAGCGTTGTAGTTGAAGATACCCCAGCATTACGCAGTATTTTATGATTGCTGTTAAATTCTGAAGGCAAACTGTATTGTCTTGATGTCTTTTTTGGACTATGACTCTTACTGACAGTGCGCTGCTGGCTAGCATAGTATGAAGAAGGAATCTCAGCGGGTTGTTTGAAAATATAAGATGATTCCTTTTCCGAACGCATTCCAAGATTTTTAGTTCTTGTTCAATAAATTTATCAATTTTGTAAGAATACTCAAGAGTAAAAAGACTTAGATATCAAAGCGGCGGCAATTGCGGGTAATTATTAGTAAGATTACAAATACAATACAAACGCAACGACAAAATCAAGTACAAAATGCAAGCGACTTACAGATAACTTGCGAAAGATTTATTTATAATGGTATTCTAATATAGTTTCTGGGTAAGCTTTTTTAATGATAACAATACCCTCAGCTAAATTATTTTCTGTCAAGCTATCGAGCTCTTGGAACGCCAGCTTTAAGCTTACTGCGCAGATTTTGTAAAATAACTTCGAATTTTCGTTGGTCTTGGCCTCGTTTAAGGAATCGAGATCATAAGAGCGAACAAAATCCTGAAAACATTTTACAAAAGCAGCCGCAGTCAGTTTCCGCGATACCATTTTCTCTCCAGCTAAATATCTATTGAGCAGTTTCCAACTGATTTTGTCTTTGAATTTGGAATTGCATTTGATGTCATACACTTTGAAGAGATATTTACAGAGCTGATCTCCAAACTTTTTTGAAAAGTTCTTTTGATTCAGCATTTTAGAGCACTGGTTGCTGTCCTGGCGACTCAGCTCTGCAGAATAATCAGATAACGCTTTTAACACCTTTTCTGTTGGTTTTACTCGAATAAGAGCGTACTCTGGCTCCTTGACAACTTCTCTTTCATAGTTGTGCAATGAGAGACAAATTTTTTGTTTTATTTTTAACAAATCTGAGGGATCCTTCGCTTCCTGCTCTTCACAACATTGTTTTATGTCTATAGAGACCAACTCCTGCCCTCCTGTGTGAGAAGGTTCAGGCAGGAGTTGGTTGGAAGGCTGATCGAGGCTGATAAATGGTTGTTCCTGAAGGGAGTCGATTGGCGCTCGAAGATCTCTCACGAAATTGTAATCTCCTTGGCTTCCCTGTGCTGATAGATGCGAAAGAGTAAAGCTTGCTTCCGACCCTTTCCGATCATTATATCGCTTTTCATTAAATTCTTTTTCTTGCTGAAAGATGCTTGCCTGTTGAGAAGCTATCACATTGCCTTTGATGAAAACTGGAAAGCAAGTTATAAGAGGTAGAAGGGACAGATGTACTCTCTTCGAATTCCATCATATCATCAATGCCGTATTTCGTTAGACTGATCGAAACATGACCATCAGGATTTGCATATGAGACGTAATCTGGTTCTTCGAAGAAATCCATTTGTAGCTAACTTCTTGAGTAACTTCCAAGTTTTTTGAATAAGTTAACTTTATAAACTTTGGCTCAATACGGTTAAGATGAGTTTCAAAGCTATATTTATCGAGACTTGATTATAATGTTTGTATCTTCTTCAAAAAAATGATCGAATCACTAACTCCTGAGTTTTACGTGTGGAATGATAAAAAGCTACTTTTTCTACAAAATAAGAAATTTGATTGCGTACTCGTTATTTAAATATCGTAAGTTATTATATTACATGAGAATTAAACTAAGGAAGTCAATTGCTAATAAAATTTATCTCAACATCGAAGTTAATATGTTTGTCTACTTCGCAGGCGAGAACGAGCTTGAAACCAACACCTGATAGAATCATGCCTATCAAAAGCGAGATTATGTTAGGTTTTCGTAGGGTGCCAGGCAATGCTGTCACATTAGTGGCCATTGCTTAGATTAGCTGGCTGACATAACTTTCACGAGTATATTGATGGATGAAGTCGAGTCTTAGGTTTATCTCTAATCTCGTTTTATGCTGATATGGTCTCAGCTTCTTGATTATCAAATTCGTTAATTAATTCAGGTAAAGATATGCCAATTAATTACTTATGCGCTGAGTTTAAATTCAAGAGTATTGCAAGTTGATAAGCATATATTCCATCAAGTGCTCAACATTGTAGGGATCATTCAGCATGCAGCGTTTTGTATATCCAAAGCGGATAGTTGAGCTATTTTCGACTCTAATTATTTATCGATGAACCTACGATTGTTAGCGAAAGATTAAAGCCTATACCATTAAAGTAGCGACATTATCATTCCTGATTTGAGAGAACAAGCTGCTCATAATAACTATTCATAGCTTTTAAATAATATCTCAGTTACTATACATAAGTATTATCAAGCCTATTGAAAATTGTAGACTTTTTTGAACTTCCAACAAAAAAGAAAATGATTTCATTTTCCTAAATCGGAGTAAAAGCAAGCGTTACAAACCAAGACATTCTTCCTGAAAAATCGCAAGTGCTTTGTGAATATAATTTGAGTTCTTCGGGGGAAAAAAGAGATTGATTTCACAAGAATAAAGCTGATTATATTACAAACTCAGAGTCTTAATTCGATAACCTTTAGAAGCAGCAATTGATTTAAATATAACACAAGATAGCTTAAGTTGGTAGGTATTTATACACCTGTTTGAAGAGGAACAACCTGGATCTTGATTGCAGGTGATACCTTAATAATAGACAGATAATAGGATTTGATCCCGCTTGATATGAGGTAATCCTCAATTCTCCTAGCTGCTTCTTTCAGTTCCAGTGTCAGGATTTTATAGCTGACAATAGACAATGGGTCTTTTATTTTCGATTTCGTAATGCTGGAAATTTGGTAGGTGCTGAGAAACTTAATGAATGTTTTATTAAAGGCTTGCGTTGTCATACCTTCGATTTTTTCTTCTCCACTCAGCAGCTTATTGATTCCTTGCCAAGAAGTTTTGTCCTTTAAGAAACTTTTTATCGCATCGATTGATTTGCATCTCCCGAGTTTGTAGCAGAATTGGTCTCCCAACTTTTTTGGGAAATTCTTGCTCAGGTAGGACTTTTCCTGGGTTAATAGCTTCGAATACTGATCCTTGTTGGGTTGTTTTCCTCGCAATTTTTCCTTAGCTCTCATTTCAATGAGCTCCTTTAGTTTGTTTTTAACCTCATTGGATCCAGCTACCTTGAAAATTCTGGTACCGTCCTGGTCAAAGCATTTTCCTTCGAATTGCATCTCTTCTAGTGAATTGGTGACTTCCTGAATAGTCTCGTCGAAATTTGGGGTGACTGGCTCCACCTCCTGTAGCTGGTCTTGCAAGCCTGAAAACACTTTGCCTATTATTGAATCGTCTGAAGATATTTGAGTGGATATCTGCTCCATAGTTAATGATGCTTCAGACCGTATTGAGTCGACGAGGCCGTTCGATCGTTCCTCAGGAGCGTCAAATTTGAAAGCAAGTAGAACCAAGTTTCCAACTAAATAGCCCCCATGGCAAATTTCCATTATGGGGTGGTTCATCCCTTTCGTTTGTAGGTGTTCTTTGGATTGGTATTCTATCCGTTGGTTTCCCATATAAATATCCATGAGAGGTGGAATCCGCTGATGGAAGTCTTTCTCAGCTGATTGTGAAAGGGTTTCAGTAGCAGTTGACTTCTCGCTTTGGAGGTAATCAAATAGATTCGAGTCGCTCACTGATTCAGCAAGCACTTGGGAATAGGAGATCATTTCATCAACTTCGAAATTCATTTTCTCCGGGTTAATGTGTCCTTTTGTTGAAATTGTTTTAATTATGGCATTGAGTCATGCAGGCTTTTTAAATTCTACTAAAATCGAGCCGAGTCGAGGTTCCGAGTTTGTCTACCAATACGTCATATTTGATTAATTTCTGCCGAGATTGATCGAGATCAGAAAAAATGTAGACAGCTTTGTTAAGATTCACGAGGCGGGATAAACTCTCCTTCTTACTTGGAAAATTCAAGTGGTATTTGAATATTAGAAGATTTGAATGTTAACCCGAGTACGAGAAGGGCTTTGGAACTAAGATGTTGATTTCATGATCTTGTTGAAATAATGGAAACCAGCCTTAAATTTCATAACAGGTCATACGGCTAGCTGTTGGTTATAACAAAGCATTTGATCGGGCTGTCATATTGATCACTTCAGCCTCTAATAAAATGATCATGATGTTTAAAAAATAATTCTCAAGAAAGGAGTTTGGTTCAAACAGAAAACTCAAAAAGATAACTGCTGATCAGCTCGGAATCTCTACTCATGGAACAAGTTAGAACCATATTTATTATTTCAGAAGCGAAGAATCAGATTGTTTCGAGAGACACCTATTTTATATAAAAAGAATAAAAATTAGCTGGAAAGGCTGATAGCCTTAATAGCATTTTACAATTTTAAGCAATAATTTCGAAGCTACTAGTTGATGTCCTGAAAATATATATTGATTGCTTGTGGAAGGATAGTCATATTATTCCCTAAGAGATAGTGTTGCAGAACTAAATCTCCTAATTATTCAATCGAGATTGTCAACTTTGCGATTCTAAAATTATGTTTGCCATGCTCCAATTCTCCTAGAAATAGCCTAGTTGTTGCAGCTCAGCTAGGCGAATCAAGCATGTAGAAAGCTTTCACTAAAAAGATACAACTCTAGCAATCTTTTTGCTGCTGAGTTCTGCACCATTAGAACCTTGGAATAATTTCCACAAGATTTCATTACACATACTGCTACAACCAAACTCTTCAAAGATAAATATATGGCTTTTATGATCTCGATTGCTTGTATTTATAGATTAGTGGTAATTTAGACTCAAAGAAGAGGCACTGAGATGAAATAATCACTCTGAGGGAGTCTAGAAGTGCTTCATCTAAAACAAAGCTTCTCGAAACCAAATTAGACTGTTGTAATTCTTTCTCGGAGCCCTGATAGATGAGTCATTTCCTCAAATTTCCATTTGCTGAACGAAAAACGCCATTGTAGATCAAATTCACATAAATCAACTTTACAAATGAAGATTAACACGAAACAGCGCCAGCTGCCAAAGATAACTTATTGGATAAGTGTCTCCTTGATATAGAACAACAAAATTGTATAATAAATTTGCAAGTAATTCATCTTCTCATCGCAATACTCGAGCTCATTTTGTATGACATCATATTTTTTAATCTCTTCATCAACTTGGCTAAATATCACAATAATTACCATTTCACCCCAATCTGAATTGACTTACCAATGTCTTTTAAAGAACTCATCTTTATATTTCATCTGCTCTTCCTGTTTCATTGTACTCCAGACTTTTTTCCCACTATATACATACATAAAAACACTGCTCACATCCTCAAATTACTGCGGTTGCGGGATTATCGTCTCTTCAAACAGTAAATTCGAGAAAAACACCTTGTCGAACCAATCCCTCTTCAGTTCTTTAAAGTACTCATAGTTATACACTCCAGGCGTGAACAACAGCTGTAATATCATTAGCTTCTGAGCGATTGGATGCTAGTAACTACTATACCTGCATGATTATCTTCACAGGATGCTTCTTAGACTTTAGATAACCCAATTTTATTTTTAATTCTCTGTAACTAAGCACAACACCCTTCAAAACGTCAAGATACATATCACACGATTACGATACCTCGATTTCAAGCGTCAAAGCTTCTTTATTATATGGACTTTTCGCAATTATCGGTCTTATATTATCATCGGTTTTCATTACCAGCTTGAACAGCACTGTTAGGGGAGTTAAGGTGAATTATACCCTAGAAGTAGTATAAGAATCGAATATGACGATTCCCAGTTCGTTCAGAGTGTCGACAAAGACGCCAATGCGCTCTTTCTCTTCATTTTTTTTGAATTCCTCGCTTTCTTTATCTTTTTCGAAGATGGAAATCTGAACGTTCCAGTCTTCTTCCTTTTTGGCTTCGTTAATGACGAGCTTTTCGTAAATCATGTTGAACTCAGTGACGAGATCGTCTTTCTGAGGTCGCATCAAAGTGAAAGATATTCCTTCCATTTATGATTTCGGGATTTTATTTTCGAGTAATTAAAGATTAACAATGCGATTTGCCGGTCAAATTCTGGATTTGTAGGAATAAATGAATCTGAAATCCCATTAGAGTTTAAATATGGATTAGAGATGAGTATCACAATTCCTCAAGTACTTTCATTTGATGAATAAAAGCCAAACAGCCTATTGTCTACCGAAATGAGGCGAGATGGAAAGTATTCTCTACTACCAATATCCAAAGATATATTTACAGTTTTTCTGTGTAGCAACATACATATCGAAAAAATCATCACTTATTTTTAGTAAGATCATATGAAATGATTAATTATAAATATGGAACATATGGAGAACTGCAATTTACGCGAACAAATACAAGACAACTTTTTCATTTTGATTAGAAGCGCCTTCTCAGCAGTCTTTGTTGTTGTTCAGAGGAAACAAACTGAGTTTGGATTGTCTAAGGATCAAATATGAATAAGAAAATTTTCGAATTGCTTTAAATTACTCCCGTCTGCATTAGTTTCAGTATGGATCACCTTCCGAGTTTTGAAGTCTAACAGATTAACAGTCCAGTCGTCAGATGCACTTGCAAGGAGATCTCCAGTCGGACTCCATCTCACACAGTTGATGGCTTCTAGAGAATATTATCGATATCGGATAGTTATTTAAGACTAAATGATGAAAAGATAATTATTATCTTACGTGAATGAATGCCATCGAAGATTCTGACTACCTTCGATTCGCGTTTATCAAATATCTTGATATTCTCATCAACTCCTCCTGATGCCAATAAGTTTCCATCGATTGGGCATACGTCAATCCAGTATGTGCCGTCTATAAGAAATCATGTGAAATCGAAGAAAAATATATTAGGGCAAGAGGTTTGTCCTATCCGTGATTACAACCATTCTTTTCGAGTGGCACTGGCTTCTGTAGCATCATTACTTTCTTTTCAGCATCTAGGATATTAAGCCTGTTATGATTAGACTTCATGAAGAGCAGCGATTCGCTTGGATTAGTACTCCACCTGCAACGACCTACATTGTCTTCAAAAATAATCGCATAAATAGTCATAATCTCATTAAAATCAAATCAATATACCCCAGTTGCCCAAATCTAGATGATAGATGGACTTGTGGGTGTTCACATCTGAAATTACACAGACCCCATGATAGTCAATAGCAGCAATCAATACCCCAGTCGGATTCAAATCAAAGCTAGCGATCCAGTTTTCTACACGTGAATGAATCGAGAGCAAGGAAAATTTATCAATTACGATCTTCAATGCTGAATTGCGAGCACCACTTGGATTTTCTCAAAAGTTTTACACCATAGCCGCTCTTCTTCCCAAAATATCCAATATGATACAAATGATAAGCAATTTTGCCCTCAAGAGGAATTGCACCAAGGAAACCTCTTCTTGAGTTGTAGGTCACATCCCCAAAGCCAGTGACTAGACAAATTGAAGAAAAATCATTCGAGATGTGAATATTAGAAACAAAGTTCATGAACAGCTCAATATATATATAATAAATCGATTTAGCTCATTTTACCTCCATAGACTTCCTCATACGAGTAAATTTTCTTCACAGGCTTCTGCGAAAGGTCAAATATTTCCATATTGGCTGATTTATTGAAAAAATGATTCAATGAAACCAGTAACTTTGAGTTTGGAATCTCTGCTAGATGAGTCCAATTTCCTAGCAATATACAGTATAGTAATTTGAGCGATCTAGATGTCTGGAATACCCTCTATAATTTGCACTCCGTCAAAACTCGCATAACTTTGCTTCGTGTCGAGGTCAATAACGCTGATTTTGTTGTTGTAACCGGAGGACCAGGCAAGCAGTGTTGGAGGGACAGGAAGAATCTCATCTATAATCAAAATTAGATGAGGTGAGGAATTGACAAATTGAGAGAGCTGAAATATTTTCATCAGAAAGTGAACATATTTTATTTTTTTATTGAGAGAAACACATCACCTGTTTTCATAGATTTTCTCAGCAGATTTTCCCTTGGGAGATCATTACTGATCCGTATTGGCTCTCCTAGAGTTGTGGAAAGGTTTTGTTGATCATCTCCAGGCTCGTTTTTTGATAGCATGGCTTTTGTTTATACTTGAGCGTAAAATCGAATATAATTCCTTGTCAGTATGACAATTAACGGTTCCAAACATTAGTTCATTTATGAGAAGACCACGAACAACTGTTTACAAATTATGAATTATCCTCTCTCTTTCTGCAAACACAGCAAAACTTTAAGGAATATATATCAATAGTAGCTTAGAGCTGGTCGATAAAATTTACTAAAGCAGGTATTCCTTCAGGGAGGCCTTTTTTCTTTCTGAGATCAGTAATGATCATCCCATTTCTGCTGTCAGCCTCGAATGGATCATCATCAACTTGAACCCAGTGATGAAACATACTGTGTGATAAGGCTTGGCCACCAGTACTTACATTAAGATGTGCCGCAATACCTTATAACCAAGAAAGTAAGGGAAAAAAGGACCCAGTGGAAAACTTACCAAATGACTCTGCTACAGGAAGATATGCTTTGATTTTGATCAATGAGACGGCAATAATCGGTTCTTCTTCAACGATAATGCCTCTTCTCTCACTCAGGTATTTGTATACATTGCTCTTCTTGGACCCAGGGACTGTAATCTCAGTCAAGAAGACTGGTTCCTGTATTCTTGGTTTAGCTGCAAGTTCTGCAGCAAAGAAGGCCCTTCTGGCTGTGGGCATTATTTGCCCAGCGCCTCTATGGATAGCATCTGAATGCATGACAGCGTCTACAAGATTCATTCTGACTGATCTCAAATTTTCTCCGGCCAAAACACCTTCTTTGGTGACCCATTGAAAGGTAGAATTCATGTTATCCCTAATTTCGTTCAAGTATTGTACTCCCTCAGTAACATCGACAAGGATGTTAGAACCTTGATTATCAGGTCCAAAAGACCAGATCTGTTGAGTATCAGAGGCATCCCATCCAAAATCACCGCACAGGATTTTCTGCCTTTCTTTGACGTCATCATTTAGTCTAAGTTTCCCAGAATCGATGAGGTCAGTCAACTTATCACTAAGAGGTTCAGCTGCGACGTAAAGTTTGTTGTGTCTGTTGGGAGTTTTGGCAAGGCAGACTTGGCTCGAGGTAGTCGTAACAGTTTCCCTGTAAATGGCGAAAAGATCAGAGCTCTTAATCTCGCATCGAGCGTAGGTGGTCTGAAGGTCATTCAAGCACAGTTCGATGTGATTCTCACTGCAACTGGAAATAATGTGTTGACCGTTTTCTTCGTAAGGATCTTTGCGGTGGGGTCAAACTTTGCGAGTTTCTTTAGGCCCTGTACGAGTCTAGGCAAATCAGCAGGATTCCTTGGTTCAACAGAGACTCGTACAACAGGTGCGCGAGAGTATTTCATGGTTTTGATACAAGATGAACTTTCGTTGTCACTGATAGTACCAGTTGTAATAAGATGTTGATCGATACCAAGAACACCAACAACATTGCCGCATGGAACCTTTTCAATTTCTTTCTAGAGTCGGCCCAACATGGAAACGACTTGTTGGACCTTCCCAATGAAAAGATCGTCTTTCTTTCCATGAATGTAGACCGATCCCATAATTGTTACCTTTTGTCCAGCGGAAAGGGTACCACCAAACACTCTTCCAAAAGCAAAAACTGGACCTGTCTCAGTAGTTGGCATCATCCTAGAGACATACATGATAAGAGGACCTTTCGGGTTACAGTCTCTGATTGAAGCCGCGACTTCATCATCTTGAGGACCTTCGTAGAGATGGCTAACTCGGTATTTTTGAGCGGCTTTGGGCGAAGGAAGGTGCATCGCTATCATTTCCAGAAAAGCGTCGGTTGCATTGAGCCATTTGGACATGACTAGTTTAAGAAGGTCATTTCCAGTACGTTCTTTTTCCTTAAGTGTAAGAGAGATCTCGATAGAAGTGAATATTTTATTCATTTGTTCAGCATTCCCCTCGATAATGGAACGAGAAAGTTTAATAATAGGCTCCATGACGTAGGCGCAGAAAGAACTTTTCAGTTTTTCACCTTCTTCATTCGTAGGTTCTGTGTACCACCGTTTGTTCTTTGTATCGTAATAGTTATCACCCCAGAGTTTCTCCTTCATCTTATCGATATCAACTCCAAATTTCTTAGAGTAGATCCGAGCGAATGTGGTAAGCGTGAAGGCCCAGTTTTCCTTGTCGCAACCGAAGGCGACGTTGCCTTTACTTGGCTGGAACAATATCTCACCTATATCGTGTCCGTAGTTAGAAATGATGGTGGTGGCTAGTTCTAGGATTTTATTGAAGTTTCTGTACTTCAGCATCGAGTTGCAGCTCGAGGAATTGTCTGTCAATCTTATTAATCATCAAAACTGGTCTGACTTTTTCATCCAAAGCTGCATGCAATATAACCTCAGTTTGCAAACTGACGCCCTCAAGATAGTCAACAACGAGGAGAACGCCATCGGTGATCCGGAAAACAGCTGAGGCTTCAGATAAAAAGTTGACATAGTCCAGAGAATCGATAAGATTGATAAGATAAGCATCATTTTTGTCTTTTTCAGAGATACCACTCTCATAATATAAAGGGACATTGGCGGACTTGTGAGTGAATCTTCGTTCTTGGTCATAATCAGCAAGATCCTTGTGTAGCATGGATTGTAGTACATAGTTGGTAATGCCAGCCTTTTGAGCTAAAGAATCGGTTATAGTAGACTTTTCATGTTTTATACTTGCAACTATAATTGCATTACTGATGTTCTCAGGCTTGCTTAGAAGCTCTCTCACTTGTTCAATACTAATCCAGACCATTCCGCCAATAATACAGGATTCGAATTACTGTAAACACCCTAAATGACAACGACCGATTTGTTCATTGAGAACTCCATTTCCCAAGTGCTGGAGTTTGAGAGTTGCAAAGTACATTCATTTTTAATCAAGCTTACTGAATTTCCAAGAGGTATTTTTTCTTCGGCAGAAAAACTATGGGGAAAAAATTTGGTAAAAAATACGATGATTTCGAAAGGAATGTTATAAAGGTTCTGGTGTGTTTTATTTGATTAAGACATCGATCATGAGCAATTAATTAGTCAAAATCGAAAAGCAGAAAGAGTCATTTGATTTGAATGAAATTTCATTTAAATGAGGCACCCACAAAGTCTAATGAGTTGTGGAATACCTTGCGCTCAAATGTACATGAGATCCTTAATAGTACTCATCATGCTTACGAAGAACCGTTGCAGATCCGAAAAGCTGCCTTTAAATGAATTTTTATCCTCCCTTGATTAAAACAATGAGAAAAATTCATCAGTTGTGTTAATTATGTGGTTTCTTCGTAGATTACACTCAACGGCAAAAATTATAAAACAAGAAAAGAAGAATTAAGTTCTCGCCGGGTTCGTGAGAGGTCATCCAAAAACCCAAGAGGAGGCAAGAGGAATGCACTATCCATAGATTTATTTTCTTTTATTGCTAATTGATTGAGGTAAAGGCCTGTCTTTGCTGGGTCTTACATGCAAAACAATTTCAAATATCCTTGCTTGGTCCTTTGAGGTCAAATAGAACAAGCTGTTGCATGGTTAAATAAAAGGGCCTACCGAAGAAGAAGCATTGGTTGCTACAAACTCAAATTTGGATTCTTAATAAATTATTAGATAAAGGTTGAGATTTCCTCTTACAGGTCGACGTCAATTGCCGATATATTGCTAGGAGATTGAAAGACGTGAACGAAGAGCGACTCATGTTATATGCCCTTGCTTTCTTTGCCTTTTCACAAAATTTGAAATTCTTTCTTGCATTCGTAATCCGCTGGATCGATGTTTTTGCACCTAATGGGAAATCAATGGCTATTATAATATAATCAGAATCGGAGTTAGTCATCTAATCTTGGGTGATCCGAGTGGAGATTTCCTTGGTTAAGCATTCGGGATAAGGAATGATTTGACGAGCTTGAATATTCCAAAAGTAGATGAAGATGACTCGAAATTTGTGTAAGAATATGCTATATTATGACCCCTATTCACGCAACTTTCCATTAACTCGGAAATAATATAAATCTCAAACTCTGATTTCGTTAGAATTCGATACTTTGAGTAGTAGTACTAAATTGGAAATGAGATTTAATTTATTTCATATATTTCATGAGCTCTCAGAGAATTAAATCGAGTTAAATTTTGTTTAATAAAATTCCTTTAGTCTCGACTCTTAAAATAAAAGTTATCTAAAGATATAAATGCTTCCAGCAAACATAGGAAAAGCCGAAAGGTAACCCATAATCCTTTTAAGATTTTACTTTAATCACAAATTTTAGGATTAAAGAGGAAGAATTCCAAGATGTCTCTAACAATCAAGATGAATCAAAACAATTCGGAGATGAGATCCAATATGATCGACTAGCAGGATCAATAAGAACCGCTGGTAATATTCTCTCTTCAAATTTTTCTGCCCTTCACTTTGCTAATTTCTATCATTCTCAATAAACTAATGTTTCATAGTAAACATTCCTCCAAAGCTATTCGCTTGGTCTTCGTATCAGAATAACAATATTCAAATTATCGAACTCGAAACAAAACAAAAGTTTGCAAATTTTAATGGAGTGCAACTCAAAAAGATGACCAGTATTTTCTTACATTTCATCTTTCCTTCAGATATGATACCTATTTCAAAAAAGGCACTAGCTGGACGCATGTGCAAGAAATTCCAGGTACAGGGTTGCTTGCTTCTGTCCATCATTGCTGGGACAAATCCGCCAATCTCGGAATATATGATGTCTCGAATGGGAGGAATGTTAATGAAATATATTCATTTGATGAAGTTGCTGGAAGTATAATTTTATACTAACACATAATTACCATAATTATTCTTCTTATAGTAACTGGAAATGGAGACGTGACCTATAATTTAAGAAGACAGTTCCTTGGGGCAATCTCTCTCGAAGGGAAGATAGCCTATCATCTCTATAACATTGAAGCATCGAAAACTGGTCATAATATAAAACTTCTCAAAAAATCACAATGGCATTCGCATTATAGCAACAGAACACGTAATTAATAGATGTGGTCTTCTATCAGAGTGATTTACCGTTTTTTTCAAAAAGAAAACACGATAACCGGACTCGGTTTTAACCCTACTGGAGAAGCTATGGCGACTATCGACCGCTATGGAATATGCTTGGTTTCAGACGTGAACACCAACACTTATAACTTTCATCTGAGCATGGGAATGAATTCAGAATTTGGTAATATTAAAAGATATTCGAATTTTAGTAACGCTACAACGATTTTATTACTCAGATTGGTACGGTCGCTGTAGGTGGAGCATAAATGCTGACGAGCCATTATTATTCGTTAAACATGATAAGAAACTTCTCAATATAATCGATGCTGAAAAGAAAACTTTGACTTTGAAATCGTCTATTCAACTTGATTCATGTAATATTATTATTTCTTTTCTCGTTTGACTGGTGTGTCCCTTTAGCCGCAGTTACGTACTGGATTGACGTTCTCCAGAGCGACGGAAATTTGCTGGCCGCATGTGGTGCTGATAAGAGTATCCAGATATTTGATAAAAGAAATTCTATAGTTGTCAAAACTTTTATCGATAGCCACTCCAGTAAGATTTTGAAATTCTTAAATAAATGATGCTAATTTATCTGTTGTAGGTTGGGTCTTCTGCGTGCGGTGGAGTCCGGATGGAGAGATCCTCGCAAGCTCATCCATTGATAAGACAGCAAGTCTAAGGGACTTTGGAACGGGGAAGTTGCTTTATACTGGAGAAGCCTTAGATGATGGTAATTTAATTATAATCGAATGCAAATCACAATTATTTGATATTAGGTAGAGTCACCTCTGTCTGTTTCATTTAAGCAAGAATTGACTTCAAAGTTTGCGGAAAGAAAAAGCCGAGACAAGAAAATCATTTCTGAAACATTATTTGTTAAAGTAAATAAGCAGGTTTCTTAGTATTAAGTAAGCGCAGGCGCTGTTGTCTTTTTTATCTATTAGAAGCCATCACGCATTTCTATCTAAAATCAGATTTCTTATTTTAGTTAACTTCTATCGGAATCAAACATAATAATATATCGTAACATTTCTCAAAATTTGCTCTTGCTTCATTTCCTTCTCTTCAGGTGCTATTTATCAGTGTAAATTTAGAAAAAATATCTAGAGAAATACCTCTTTTCCTTTCGCAAATGATCGTGAACAAACTGTCGATGCTATCTTTGATTTTCCGTGATTTGAATTACATACTTTTATGAATGAGAAAAAACGTTTGTGAAAGATAAGTAGTATAAATTGCGTTCATGTATCTATGCTGCAAAGAAGTCTGAGGTTTCCAACTAATCGACTTGAACTCTTGAATATTTTCCCTATTGCTTTGCTTCATTTAAGTTTCTCCTTAGTTTCTTTGAAAAGATAATGGGAAGAAGCTATTCATATTAATTATGATGGGGCTTATCTGGAGCTTCAATGGTATTCAAAAAGTGCCGAGTAGAATTTGATGAATCCAGATCAGCCACTTTGGCATTTCCAACAGAAAGCAGCTCTCTTTTTTTATTCCTCCTTAAATTATTTTTAGTGGTGGCGCCTAAATTAAATCTGATTCATCACTCGCGTGTTAAAAAAATGAAACGATCAATTAATTTCGACTAATTAGTGACTCCGCTTCACCAATAACTATACTCCTATTCTTTCCACAAAATACTTGAAGTTTGGCCTCTCTCTCTCCATATAACCTTTTAGCTGCCACTAAATCGAAACCTCTTCCATCATCATCATGCTTATATCAATTCTCTCTTAGTTCCACTATGAATTGTATCTTATCAGCATCCATTTTGGGGCCTTCACAGACTCATCCTCAAGATTTCACGACATTTACCAAACTGAATCAGCAAATGACAAGCAGTTTGAGTATATATTGCTCTGGATAAAACGTTTCAATTTTATTTCTGATGATAATAAACAGACTTTCGATCCGAAAAACAAAATTGGAATTAAAATAAACTCAATCGTATGGAGGACGCTAAAACACCCACTTCCTTCACAAGACGCGTTGGAAGGTTGTTTACTCGCACAAAGACGGTAAGAATCTCTGGGGACAACCCCAAAGACGCTTATAATATGATCATTTCACTCCTCACAGCTTACGAGGAGCTTGATGGCGAGAAAACCAAAAAAAAGCAACTCTTCCGGTCAAAAAACGGCATAGCCATCGACCCTTCAAAGCTAGAAAAGATCGATTTAAACCCAAATGTCACCTCACTGGGAAAAGCGAACTATACATTTATATTCCATCTGCTCAACCAAACTTTAGGCGAATTTTATAACAGTTATAAGGTATATTGCACCCACTTCGATACGGATGACTCTTACAAAATCGAAGAGAAGGAATTTGACATAATGCTCGATTTTTTATGTCTTCCTGAGAACATGGGCAAAGTGAAGGTCCGGAAATCATTCGAGGTGTGCAGCCCTGAGGATTTTCGTATGTACAACAAAGTGGCTCTGATCAACCCTTCTTCTGACCATCAACTCGAGCCTTTCCTCAAGAAAGGGATGTTTACTGTCCTTGCAACCAAGGGCTCAAGTGCTAACACAATTGGAGAGAAGAGATATGTACATTACTTGAAATTCTTCCCGCTGTTATTCTCTTACTTCTCTGAGTTTCTCAAAATGAAAACGAATCTTCGAATCAGGAACATGGAGGTCATTTGCGGATTGAACAGCGCGAAAAAACGGCTCGAGTGTCAGGACCCTTCCTTCCTCGACAAGCTTGAGCATCTCGGATATAATTACACTGGAGACAGTCAGCCAACGCGAGTCTCGTTTACCACGCTAGAAAAAGCACTGATTTTGTTCAGGAATAATTATTCAGCGACCTTCGGCCAAGAACTTGTTCCACTCATCATCAAGGAGATGAGAGCCAAATGTCGGGTCAAAGACTCTGTTGAAGCCGAAGAAAAGATTATCCCGCTTACCTACAAGCTCTTACATTGGATCGCATACAGAATATGTCTTCATTGCTCGCTATACATGATGGTAAAGGAGCCTAACTCGCCAAGGAAAATGCCCCAGACCAAAGTGCTTGAAGAATACACCGTTTGGGCTGCGGCCTACAACGAAACGCGGTTTGATAAGCAAACGATGGAGAAGAAGTTCAAAAAGTTCATTCTCAAGAACGAGGTGCAGGAAATGAAAGATGTTGATGATGAGAAAACAAAGGAGGTCATCACAGGTCTCATGACCAAGTTCTACAGGAAATTTACGCCGCATATAAGCGACCAGACCATCCAGAAGATTTACGATGCTTTTTGTGTTCGTCACAAACAGCAGGTGTTTGAAAACGCCATTGACTCGCTTTCTGATTGCGTATTTGACGTCTTGGTCGATGTCGCTGGTAACAAGCTCATGGAGTTCATCGAAACAGTGTATAAATCGCTCAAAACGGAGAATAAAGACAGGAGAGATAAATGGAAATCCCAACAATCGCTACGCAGGACGTTCTCTAAATCGCAATTGAACCTATCAGAGGACCACAAATCTGATGAGAGCGATAAGAGTCCCATTGGCTCGCTGGAGTTAATTGCCAGTGAAAATAAAGCTCATACTCAAGTACGAAGATCCTCAACGAAAGAGATTAAGTCGGCTACGACTATTCAAAGAAATCGACGAAGTAACAAAATGAATCTGTTGTCGAAATTACACCTTGAAGACGATGAGACGATCAGAAAAGAGGTCACTGAGATCGAAGCGATGCTTGGGCTTAATACGATTGGTTCGAAAAGCGATGGGATTTCGCCGCAGTCCAAAAAGCTCGAAGGGTTTGAATCTGAAGTGGATAAGATCATCAGCGATACTATTCGCTCTAACGAGAAGCTGGATATTCTGGTTGAACCTTCTCTCAAACGGCGAGGCTCAGTTTCTAGTATCTCAGACAACGAGGCTGGCGGAATGAGCAAAAAGATATCCCTTTTTGCGCAAACTGAATCAATGAAAAGCGACAACGCATCAAGAAGGGGCAGTAGCCTTGATACCAGGCGCCCAAAGGGCGCAACGATCGATATGTCGTTGATTTCTCAAAAGCCTGATGAAGGAGTGTACATTGTGAAGGCCTCGTCACTTAGATCGAAGCTGCCGGACCCCATGGAAGAAACTATTGAGGGAGATAAGCGCTTAGTTAACCCGTCGACTAAGCGCAAGGTGGATGTGTTGAATAGTTATTTCATTATTGAAACTTTCTTGGAGAAACTAGTAAAAAAAAGCCGACGAACCTAAGAGTGCGACCACGGAACGTAAGGAAAGGAAGAGAGAACCTTCGTTCAAATCAACACCGAATTCGCCGTTGCTTATCGGCCGGACCCGTTCTGTTACCACTCTAGCTGATAAAGGCGGAAAATTAAATCTGGGTAGAAGTTCTTTCTTTAGATCGTCAGTTGCCCTTGATAATTCTCCGATAAGAATGAGTAAATTCAAAAGAGCTGAAAATTCGCCTTCTCTTGCCAACAGAGAAGAAACGAGGTCCACAGAAGAAACCCCTCAGCAGCAGCAACAACAAGCTCAACAAGCTCCAGCCATGCTGACATTATTCAAGAAAGGGGCTGCTTTTACACAAATTAACTCAAAATTAAAAAGTTCGCTGAGGAAAATTCAAGCCCGAAAGAAGGCGCAGCAAATGAAGTCATCTCTATCACCGACGCGTCCCTTTCAATCCAATTATAAAGTAGAAAACCAAGAATTCGCGGAGTTTCTGAAGAAATATGATATGAAGGAAAGTGAATTTATTGAGTTTAAACGAAGAGAGGAGGCCGAAAGGAAAAGAGAGTGTGAGTTCTGTGGAACTGGAAAGAAATGCACAATTTTTTGATTTGAACAAGTGGCTCGCGAACCCGCTCTCTCTCTATTAAATTTTTTAGGTTAATAAAGGGTCCCATTTATAGCTCCTAATGCCTGAGCAAAAAGGTGTGGACGATAAGTAAGTATTGTAGATATTCAGGGAGAGATTTGTTCTATTTGTGAGCTAGATTGAAGGATCGCCTTATTTTTATAACTTTGTTAATTCAAATTATCTATGAATTTGTGTAAAGGAAGTTATACAAAACTTCCTAATATTCAAAATTCAGCATATCAAAGCATCTTACTCAGGCAAAATTTAGAGATTCCCTTCTATAAAGTCAAACTCGAGGTCCAGAAAGTTCCTGCTTTTATGAGTTCGTTCTGTTTTTCATTTTACGTACTCTCTAGCCAATTAAAATTATCTCTGAATTAGGCCATAGCAATGATGAACGACACCACCACATCCGATGACTACGACGACGAATTGACTCCAGAGCAACAGGCGATGCTTAAGATGGCCGGTGGGATCATGAGCGGGTTTTCAATCTCTGGGAGCATTTTGAATTTGGTACTAATTTTGATTCTCAAACGATTTCGAGACGTTCAGCAAGTAATCGTCATGGCAATCTGCATCAGTGATATCCTATTTGGATCCGTGGTCATTCTCAATATAAAACTAACCATTACAAAAATCTTTCAATGCCGTATCCTTTGTTTTTTTGAAGCTACAGGTTTCTTGAGCTCGATGATGTGGACCTGCTGCTTTGCGCATTCTTTGATGAAAAGCTTGGACAAGGAAAATCGGATGATATCCCGCAAAAGAACGATGATCTATATCTTTTATGGGATTGTCTTACCAATTATCGGAGCATTGATGCTGGCAAATGTAAGAAATTATGCTGTTGATAATGAAACTTGTTGGATAGACGCTCCAGATTTTAATTGGGTGGATTTACTCGGGTACAACCTCATATGTCTAGGCTCCGTAATCTATTGTGGGATTTGCTACTATCGCATCAATAACAGAATTAAAAGAGTCAGCGGAGAGAATAATATAGGTCTCGCGATCATCCCACTCGTGCTTGTCATATGCGCATTACCTTTGACCGTGTACGATCTTTATATGAACACGTATTCAGGAGGTGCGATATTCTGGTGGTTATTTATTGCTTATATTCTGTGGAATTCGCAAGGGTTTTTGAATGCTTTCGCTTATGGATTGTCGAGCAGGATTAAAAATCAGGTAAAAACTGTCTGCTTCAAAGGAAGAAAACTAAGTGAAGCGCCGCCAAGCACACAATTCCAAGAAAGTCTGTTATTTGGCGAAGAGAGAATAGCAAGGATGTCTTTTGATTCCATAACGGCTGAAAGCACTCACCTACCGAATACGTGATACCAGTAAACCAGCATTCAAGTTTGATTATATATTTCAAAGCCATTAACGATTAATAGCTTATATGGTTGTATGATCTTCAATTTTTATGCAATTTAGTCAATATTGTTGAAGAAAATCCCATTCATCCGTTCACAATTACTATCTCGATGCAGAAAACGATGCATCTACGACAAAGCTTTAAAAAATTGACTATTACTAAGCTCGTTTGTTCGGCCAAAAAGCCCAGCGCTAAATTATTAAATCCTGAATCACTCAACTTCGATAAATTAAAAAATTCAACCATTATGAGTGTTAGAAACTACTTAGAAGACATAAGCCATGAACTTACGGTATCGAGGACTGTTTCAATTGTCTGTACACTGATTTCTTCGGTCTTTATCATCATTGTTCTAGCTCTCTACTTCTTTTGGAGGAAAAGATTTCGGAATTTTTTCTTTGAACTCGGGAGCCTGGTGCTTATCGCTTATATCCCGTTAATGTTAACGGCATTTGTGATCAATTCTGATGAAAGCGCGCTCTGTAATATCTATGGCCCGCTCCGAGTCTACTCAAACATCTCTGTTGTCTTCTGGATTGGCATATTGGCGCGCACGGTCCAAGTCACGGTTAAAAAGAATCTCGATGAAACTGATCTCGCGCCTTGGAAGACGGGTTATCTGCTTGTTGGATTCGTACCAGGAGTTCTGAGCGCTGTAATGCCGTTCACAGGCGGAGGATACGCTTTCATCCATGATTACTGCTGGATTAACTTATTAGGCACGGAGGATTTTATTGACTGGTTCTTGCTGCTGGGTTTTTATGTCCTACCAAAGATCATTGGAACCTTGATAATAATTGGATATGCGATTGATACGTTGTCATATCTGAGGAAGTATGCGATTCACCGGACAGCTCCTGAATTCAAATTACTGGTGATCTATCCGGTTGTATTCGTGCTCTATAATCCAGTTGATTTGTTTGTGAGGATATACTCGACGGCTTTGAATCAAGAGGTTCCATATTGGCTGACGTTGGTTTATTTATTGTTGCGGCAGCTCCAAGGATTTTTTTACTGTTTGGCCTTTGTATTATCACCTAAATTCAGAGCTGGATGCTGGAAGCTGTGTCAAAGGAGGAAAAATGATGAATTAGCAGTTCCGGAGGAGATGAACGATCCGCTTCCTGATCAGCAGAGGTCAAGTCTGCTAGGTGAAGAGTGTGTTACAATTTGTAATATTTTCAAAATTGAAGTTAAAAAAAGTTTATATCAAACCATTGGCTAAGTTAAGAAGATGCCATTGGTCAAGAATTAGGTATTTTTGTTGACAATAGCTGGTATTGCTGCTAAAACTCATTCTTTTTTTTTTAGTGAAAAGGAATTATCTTGCTATGAAAGTATCATTGATCGGAATTAATAGGTTCTTTAGGATCCATAGGTCCTCAGTTTCCTGAAAATAGATCAACAAGCATCATATTTAAGAGAGTCACAGGACTAGGTCATGGATGAAATGAAATTAATTGAGTTCAAAAACTTATGTCTTCATTGACGGATGATGATGGTGCAATTCATAAGAAAAGTTTCAAATTGAAGATAATGTAACTTTAGTGCGTTGTATCACACCAAGCATTCCGTGAATTAAAGGTTCTTAATGATTGGCTAACGCTCATATAATTGATTAGAGATAAAAGAATGCTTGAGAGAATCTGCAATTTGTCAGCAAGAACTGCTACAAGCGACGTCTTTGAATCATTCAAGACATCTACAGTGATTCATTGGAGACTTTTCACTCTGTACATTATGAGTCATGCCAAGACAAGAACAACAGATTTTTGATTTTTAGGAATCGATTACGAAACCAACAAAAATTTAATATCGTGATTGCTCGACTTTATCAAAGCTATGCCAGTTGATCTAATTCTTAACAGTTGATGCTGATCAGAAGAATCATTTTAATTATTTAAAGAGACCGTAACGTGGTAATTAAATAAATAAAAGCAATTTACAATTGAGTTTTTCAAAAAAGCATCAATGGGAAATAAAAGTTCAGTCCCGCAGCAACAGCAACAACAGCAATACTCGTCTATTAGCAGCTTTGCTTCGATGAGTTCTGTTTTAAAGGAATATTCTGATGATGAGCCACTCCCAATGTCAGTAACTAACATAGAGGGAAAACCAGATGCCAAAAAGGATCCGTCAACCCTATCTGACCCTGACCAACTTTTCTCGATCTCTCTTAAGCTCAAATATAGCACGCTCCAAGTTAACTCAGCTTCAGAAACTGTGGAACCAGTTCTCTTCACCCTCAAAACCGAAAATACGAAAGAAGGAAGTCGAGTTCCTCTTGATTTGGTCTGCGTGCTAGATGTAAGTGGATCAATGTCAGGCGCCAAGATAACCCTCCTCAAGGATACTCTCAAATATCTCGTTGATTTGCTCGGTGAGAACGATAGAATCTCTATCGTCAAGTTCAATGGCTCAGCTGAAAGACTCACCCCATTGCAAAGGGTCACTGAAGCAAACAAACCTAAAATTCTTAAAGCAATAGAATCTCTATACGCATCAGGAGGAACTAGCATCACAGCTGGTATGACTGAAGCTGTTAGCATTCTCAATGGAAGAAAATATAAGAACTCAGTATCAAGTGTCTTCTTACTTTCAGATGGACTTGATGGGAGAGCTACCATGGGAGTGAAGCAGCTGCTTGAAACTCATAAACCAAAAGATAGCTTCACCATCAACACATTTGGTTATGGAAGTGACCATGATCCTAATTTGATGAACTCTATTGCTCAATTGATGGATGGCAAATTCTATTTTGTTGAGAAACTCGAAACCGTTGATGAGTGCTTCGTTCATGCCATTGGTGGGCTAATGAGCGTTGTCGGACAAGACACAACCATCACAATCCAACCTGTCAAATCAGAAATCTTCCCGAATATACACATCAAGAAAGCTTTCGGTGGAGCAGAGTTGTGGAAAGTTCTCGATGGAACTTATAGTACAGGTATCAGTCAAGTCTCATCAGGGAGATCAAAGAACTATGTTCTTGAGTTGGCAATTCCCAAATTCACAAAATCTCTCACTGATCAACAAAAGGAAGTGGTACTTGCCAAAGCAACTGTGACTATCAAACTTCCAGACAGTTCTGATGTTTGGAAGAAAGAATGTGAACTCAAAGTCAATCTCATTAATGAAGACGAGGAACTACCTCAGCAGCAAGCAGATAAGGATTTATTGAATAACTATTACAGAGTGCGAGCTGCAGAAGTGATGACAGAAGCGAGAAATCTTGCAGAGAAGAGTGACTATGAAGGGGGTAGGAAGATTCTCCAAAATTTCCAGGAAGAATTGTCGAAGTCAGTTGTGAAAGATGAGGCGTTAGTCGTAGGGCTACTGGAGGATATCGAAACTACGATCAAAGAAATGCAGCCGAGAGTTTACGAGACTGTTGGTAAGGCTCGATTGTATCAACAGGTGGAGTCTCATATGAAGGAGAAAAGCAATCCTTTTAATAAGAACAGCGCAAATATCTACTCGAATAGAGTTGAGCAGGACTTTGTGAAGGTAGCTAAGTCAAAGAAGGGTTTCTTTTAATGATAAACACATTTTTCTAAACTCCTTCATTTTTTCTTCACATTTTATCGCATCACAAGCGTTTTTCGTCTCATTCTAAACACTAATATAAAAATTATTCAAATGATTTGAAAATAATATTAGACATGAAGAGAATTTAAATCGAATCATCATTAAACGCAGGATGTGATAATTATTAGTCGAAATTTTTAATGCTTTCATCCAGTCTTAGGATCTCTACATATAAATAGTATCGTGTTTGTGTCACATCTATTCCAATTTAATATATACCTTATTGCCCTGAAATCAAAGAAAGGCTCTCCAGCATTAACTATGAAATCAATTTCAACAATTAATAGCGACTCTAAGCTCAAACCAAATAAACAGTTTTGATCAGAGAAATAACGAGGATAGATAATCTCACAAAAAACTTCCAAAATTGGGACCAACAAAGAGATTAAAGTATTGAAATTGCGTCTGCTGCCGATGAGAATTATCCTCTTGATCATCAGCCGTCAAGTGGAATATTTTGAAAAATCTGCAATTCATTAGCAAGAGCCATTGCAAAAAGCTTCCCATCGAGCAAAGGTTCAGTAGGATATTAATACTTTCCGAACACAACAAAAATTTAATATCGTGAATTCTAATTCTGATCTAAATATACTTATTGATGTAAATCTTAACACTTCGCAATTTTTCTGATTCGTATCTGCTGCATTGATTATTGAAATGCTATCCAAATGTACGAAATAAAAATTTATCAAAGTATTTGGGAAAAAATCTTCTTACCAGATGGGAAACAAGAGCTTAAAAGCAGAAAAGCACCCACAAGAGCAGATACCTGTGTCTTTCACAAACCAACAGCTTCTGTCACATGACTGCAAATATGCCTAACCACAGTCCAACAATGACAGCTCTGTCCGTTCATTTAATAGTGATATATACGATATGATAGGCCTCTGCCGAAGTCAACAGCATTAGAAAAAAGCAAACCAAATGTCAACAAGGAACAGCCGACCCTCTCTGGCCCTCAGGAGCTTTTTTCGATCTCGTTCAAAAGCAAAAATCACACACTCCAAGTCAATTCAGCTTCAGAAACCGTTGAGCCAGTTCTCTTTACTCTTACAACCGGAGAGACTAACGAAGGGACTCGAGTTCCACTTGATATCGTATGTGTTCTCGACGCAAGCATATCAATGGAGGAGTACGAAAAGCTCACTCTACTCCAAAACACTCTCAAATACATCGTGGATTTGCTTCGCGAAGATGATAGAATCTCAATTGTGAGGTTCTCGACCAAAGCTACGAGGGTGACTCCACTTCAGAGAGTCACGAGTTCTAACAAACCAGCAATTAAGCGAGCAATCAATAATATAAAGACAGGAGGAAGCACCAATATTACAGCCGGAATGGCTCAAGCTCTAAAAATTCTTAATGAAAGAAAATATAGAAACCCAGTGTCAAGCGTCTTTCTGCTGTCAGATGGGCTTGATGACGAAGATGCCATTTCTGGAGTCCGCAGACTTCTCGACACTCAGAAACCAAAAGACAACTTCACGATCAACTCATTTGGTTATGGAAGTGACCATGATCCCGTTCTCATGACTAGCATTGCTCAACTGATGGATGGCAAATTCTATTTTGTTGAGAAACTCGAAACCGTTGATGAGTGCTTCGTTCATGCCATTGGTGGGCTA